>Ga0209755_10000846_pt1 | contig 52497 bp, 42 predicted proteins | sample TergutCo191P1_FD_187301 | JGI IMG/M metagenome (GOLD analysis project Ga0209755, IMG submission 187301) | Cornitermes sp. P1 segment gut microbial communities from Petit-Saut dam, French Guiana - Co191P1 (SPAdes) (version 2) | ecosystem: Host-associated > Arthropoda: Insects > Digestive system...
TTAATTGGAAAACCTCACGCTCCCTCATTTGCCTTCTCTTTGCATATCTAAACGCCACTCCTCGTTTTGTCAGACTTAGTGCAACTATCTTTTCCAACGGGGGTTGCACTTACTTTGTCAACTCACCATTGCGACAAAATTCTGCCTAATTATGACAATCAGTGAAATATTTTGGATTTGTGTGTTATCTTCAAATCATGAGGTTCATGCAGACTTTAGTCTGGTTGCGGACTTGCGATGTTCCAAGTTAAATAACAAAAAAACAGGAGGAATGATGCTTATGATACACACTTAGCCTTATCTTTGCTTATAGAAGTTTATGATTTTTCGCGGAAAGTTATACATTAACCGAGTTCCTGACCTCAAAACAACCCAGAGCGACAAGCAACACTGTGTTGATATGGTGCGGAGTGAGTGCTAACCCCATTTGCATACGAGCCAAAATCAAGAAGTATGACCTATGCTGCGCCACCGGCAACGGTTGTTGACTTACAACTAAAAATATATTACGATTGGAGAAAAGATATGAAGTCTAAGACTAGAAAAATATTATTCGCCTTGTTAATAGTGTCACTTATGCTATCCTCAGTTGTTTTTGTCAGTGCTGGAAGCAGAAGCACATATGCTTCATTAAGTGCTGACGGCTGGGAACTCCAGACAATCGACTCGTTCGTTGACCTGGACGCCATAGCCTCCGATTTTTCCTTTGCTAATTTTGTCGGAACTTTTAGTGGCCTTGATGGTTGTTTTGCTGAGTTCGCTGAGTTTTCCAGTGCGATGGCTGACCGCCGTGCTGAATTTCATGAGGTATCCACTGTATATGCAAATATGCTAATTCAGCTAGAGGCTCTGCACACGCTCTTTACGAATGGTGTCAGGAACGCAGACAGATGGGTTGCGGACACCACAATTGACTTATCGGCGTATGAAAATTTGTGGGTTAAGGTTGACTTTGAAACTGGAAATGAATACTTTCAAGTTGCAACAGAGTCAGGATTTCTTGATGTAGAAGTCAGCTTTACTCTTAAGCCCCCCGAAACAAGAGCTCTGCGTCAAGCACTGATGGTTCCGAATACGATTTGGAGAGATAACTGTGTTCGTGCTGACTTGTATCAAGATATATCCCCGATGTCAGCTCCTTTTAATTCGATTGGACAAATTACTCACGAACTTGCACCAGGCAACGGCACTGGTTTTTTGGTTAACAGCAGAATAGCCGCAACGAACGCTCATGTGATTCACCAAAACGGAATAACAGCCAGAAACATTTTGTTTTTCCCCGCCATCGGCTCTAGGCAAGCTCGAATGGCCTGGATAGATAGCGAATGGATGGTTAACAGTAGCCGCTGGGATCGTGATCAGGCGTTTATCGTTTGGAATCAGGCTTACTCTGGCAATCCAACAATTTTCTCACTGAGGCAAACTACACCATCGCCGGATGAAGTCGTAACAACTTCTGGTTTCCCTGATAGGCGTCCAGCTACAAACACCGGACGCATTAACATTGGCAGTGTCACCTCGACTAGCTTTACTGTGAATCCTGTTACTTTTTCTGACGGCGGGATGAGTGGGGCTCCTGTGCGCCGTGAACTAGATATAGCAATGGGACGCCCTAATGACGTCATTGGAATTAATCGAGGAAGAGTTACAGGCACACACGCCCAAGTTACCAGAGTGACATCTATGACTATCACTGGATTAAGTGCGGCACTGAACGAAGTGTGGTAGCAGGGTTTAACATCCTCCCTTATATCTATTGCATAGAAACAGCTTCAAGCCTTTCCCGCTGATATCGGCGGGAAAGGCTTGAAGGACAAATCTACTTCAACAAAGGGGGAAATATGCGAAAATCTTTACTGGTTTTGATATTAATTTTATTAACGGCTTTTTTATTGATTGGGTGCGGTAGAGAAGGTTTCCCTGCCGTTTGTTGTGAAGAGTTGTGGCCTGACTCTCCACTATCGCCCCCTGATGATGACTGGTGGATATTTGACTTCCCTCATGATTCCTTTCCTGGTGAAATCACTTTAACCCTTCATTCCGAGGGTGATTTTAACGATTTAGAAACTATAACGGCTGTCATGACTAATTCATCGGCAAGCCTTTCGCATCTCGTTATGTATAATCAGGATTTTGCGCTTGTAAGGCGGCAGCCGCGCGGCGAGTGGCGCCGTGTCCCGTCTAATATGGCAACTATTGATTTTCGGTTTGGGCTATCAGTTGGCCAATCTCATTACTTTATAATTAGCAAAGAGTGCTTTGATTTAGACACCCACATAGCGGGAAAACTTTACATACATGGATATAGATTTACAGCGGGAACATACCGCATAGTTTCCGTTGTCTCCCTTGCGCACCACAGAGAGTATCTCCCTAGTTGGCGGCATCAGCCTATTGTTTTCTGGAGCGGGCCGGTCTGGGTAGAGTTTGATGTTGAGGAATGACAGTGGAGGGCTTTAAATAGTATGTTCACAAAAGCCGCTAAAAATCTAACTGACGGCTTGGTTCGAAGCCATGTTATACCTGAATCGGATTTCGAGGTTTACTGCTTCGGTTTCGAGGTTGGGCTTGCTATGGCTGTTAACCTGCTTCTGTCGTTTATCATTGGACTGCTTATCGGAATGCCGCTTGAGAGCCTGTTGCTACTGGCTGTGTTTATCCCTCTGCGTTCTTGTGCAGGGGGCTTTCATGCTTCTAGTCATTTCAGATGTCTGTGGCTATCTGTTCTTACCGTCTTGGCTGTGCTGGTGTCAGCACGGCTCGCCGCTAATCTTTTTACCCCCGCGCTGACGCTGCTGTTAGGAGGCGCAAGCGCAACGCTAATTGGCATGCTTGCTCCGGTTCAGGATGCCAACAGACCGCTTGATAAGGCCGAGGTTCACTTATTCAAAAGACGCACAAAAATAGCTTTGTGCGCCAATTTGCTTGTACTCATTTTATTACTGGTGTTTGGTTTTGAAACTTCCGCCATGGTGTCGGCTCTGACGCTTCTCGTGGTCTGCTTGTCACTCTGCGCAGGGGCTGCAAAGGGCTTATTTTTACGCATTCGGCGGAGCCGTTAGCGCAGTTGAGCCATTGCCTCCCCGAATTTACCACACATTTCAGTCATAGTTGATGTGGTAATATAACTTCTTTTATGATAGACTTGCGAAATACCATACATTAACAAAAATCTTAAGCCCTATCGCATTTGGACGCTGTGAGGTATCGCTAATATGCTAAAAGGATTTAACTTGCTTAGTTCTCTGTGCAGAAGCCTTTCTCAGCGCAAAAGAGTTCTTATTGTGTCAGTTTGCATTGTCATATCTGCTTTTATTATTCTCGTAGCGATTTCGCGGAAAAATACAGCCACGGACGGTGTCTGGGCTTTAGATTATGAAGCATTTTGGGCACTTAACCAGGCTCCATACACCCTTGACTGGCATGGCTGGTATGGGTTTTGGAACCAAGTCATGTCTGACAGGTACCAGGATTTAAGCGGCGAGCCTCTTTCTTTTAACACTGTCCACGATGTAGTTTTAGAATTTATAGATAACCGCTTCATTGTGACAAGAACTGTTGAAACTCAGTTCTTTTACGTTCGCTACTACTACGATTTTCACGAGGGCCTTATCATTCCCGCAATGGCTGGGTGGAGGGTTTTCGATGATTGGTTTCTTAGCGGGGTTATGAGCTTTACCGATGCCGAAGGAAATCGAATCCCACACGCAGATGCAGCTATCAGTTATGCTAACGACAATTGGCAGCATATTGGATATAACCACGGCGTAACCGGGTATCAAGGCAAATCCAACCGAGTTTACAGGGCAGAGGTTAGTGGATTTTTTTCAATCTCATATGACGGCTCATCAATTGAGCTTGTTCTTTCCGACGGCAGCGTGGCGCAAGAACAATTTCACGTTTCACGCAACAGGTTAAACATTGGAGTTCATCAATTTGTACGCATTGCTTAAATGACCGCAGAGGTGGCAGGCCGGTCTGGGTAGAGTTTGAGGTTGAGGAATGGCAGTGGAGGGCTTTAAGTAATATGTTCACAAAAGCCGCTAAAAATCTAACTGACAGCTTGGTGCGAAACCATGTTGATTTTTGACAAATTATATTATGAGGAGGATAAAAATGGACGGTAAGAACGGCTTTGATAAAGTACAGCTACACAAACGCAATAGAATTGGTAAGCAAATGTTTTTAATCATGTTTTTTTCTGTTTTTCTAACCGCAGCGATTTATAACGGATTTGGGGTACGGTTAGGTGAATATCCAACAAACATATTAATAATTGCACTTGTGTGCATGGTTATCTATATGGTCAGGCTAATTGCCGCAAAGGCTTATCTTCCGTCTACAGCTAGAGTTCGAGACACGATAATCCCATTTGCCATTGTGCTGGTTATCTCGCTTTTTCTTAATTCGCCTATTACTGTCGCAGTAGTATTAGTACTGGGTTTAGCCAACACTTTAGTTACACTCATACATAACAAAAGAAAGTGAGCCGCATTATTACCGTTATTAGAGGATTGCCGGCTGGCCCGCACCTGGTTCTCTGTGCAATTTCTGTAATAACTTGACAAATTAGCTTAATCGTGATTAACTTAATCTTAATTAAGTTAATCACGATTAAGTTATCCTAAAAGAGGTGACTGGGGCATGTTCATAGGCAGACACAGCGAACTACAAAGGCTAAGCGAGCACTACAATAGCGGTAAATACGAATGTGCAGTTATATACGGCCGCAGGCGTGTTGGCAAAACAGAGCTTATTTCGGAGTTTGTAAAAGATAAAAGGCATATTTTCTTCTCCGCCGTTGAAGGAACGTATAGAAAGAACCTAGATATCTTCAGCAAGGCCATTATGAGTGGCCTGGAAGGCACTGTGCGCACCAGTAGCCCATCTTTCTCCGATTTTTCCGATTGCCTTGATCATATTTTACATAACGCCCAAGACAAACTGGTTGTAGTTATTGACGAGTATCCTTATTTCGCACAAAGCGAAAAATCGGTTTCATCGGTTTTGCAGCAGTACATAGACCACAAATTTCAAAAAATGGATATTATGTTTATACTCTGCGGTTCATCCATGTCGTTTATGGAAAATCAGGTCATGGGAAACAAAAGCCCGCTGTACGGCCGGAGAACATGTCAGTTTAACATCCTTCCTTTTGACTTTGAAACATCAATGAAATTTCACAGCGGCTTTAACCTAAAAGAGCAAGCGGTTATATATGCAATAACAGGCGGCATCCCCAAGTACCTCCTACAGATTGAACCCAAAATTAGCCTAAAGAAAAATGTCATAAGAAACTTCTTCTCTCCTAACAGTTTGCTTTTTGAAGAGCCCGGCAACCTGCTCAAACAGGAGCTGCGCGAACCTGCTGTGTATAATGCCATAATCACGGCAATCGCTACGGGCAGTTCCAAAATGAATGAAATTGCAACAAAATCACACATAACGGCCTCAGCTTGCAGCAACTATATCTCATCTCTCATTTCGCTAAATATCGTCCGCAGGGAACTGCCTATTTTAGCCAAACCGAATGCCCGGAACACCATCTACAGGATTAACGATGGCATGTTCCGGTTCTGGTACAGATTCGTCTATGACAACATATCTGAAATATCCATGCACCACGGCGAGTCCGTCTATAACGAGCTAGAAGTTCAAATTTCAGACTTTATGGGAGAAACCTTCGAGGATATTTGCCGAGAGTGGCTCTGGCGCGAAAATTTTGAAAGAAGGCTTCCATTTGCATTCAAGGATTGCGGCAGGTGGTGGGGCAACAATCCACTCAGGCGCTCCGAGCAAGAGATTGATCTGATGGCATATAGCAAAGACAACACTGCCGCACTTTTCTGCGAATGCAAATGGACTAACCGCAAAGTCACCGAAAGCACTATTGATGAGCTTGTTGATAAGAGCAGGTTTTTCCCCTATGAGCGCAAACACTATTTCCTTTTTTCAAAAAGCGGATTTACCGGCACAGCCCTAAAAAAAGCCGGGGATAATGTGCATTTGATTTGTTTTGAGGATATGTTTGGGTGAGTGTGGGTTTACCTTCGGCCTTCGGGCGCAGAGTATAAAATCAAATCTTCCCTTTCCCTCGATAGTGCTGACAGCCGCTCGGTGAAGCCGCCTATGGAAAATAGGACAAAACGCTCTCTGCGGTTGATATTGTTCCAAGGCACTAAATCTTTCTTACGCAGGAGTTCATAGAACACGCCTATGTCAATGGGGGTTTTGCTGTATTTGCACTCTGCAAACACTATGTCTGTTCCAGCGCTGTCGAAGCCTACGATATCTATTTCTTCTTTGCTGTTCCACCAGCGTCCGAGCTTGTTGAAATTCAAAACCCGCCTCTGGTTCAGGCTCCACAAGTGACTAAGACATACATCCTCATATATCAGCGCAACATGGTTATCTACAAAATTTGCCTTTATCTTCTCAAGCACAAAATCAGTTTGCCTCATTTCAAGCCTCGCCCGCTCAGGGTATACAAACCGAAACCAGAACCGAATAAAATTGTCTTTGATTTTATAAAGGCTTGTCTTGCTCTTTTCCGGATTTGTTTCGGTTATAGGTACTTCTCTCTCAAGGATGTCAAGGTCAATTAATGTCTTCAAATACTTAGGCAGGCTGGTCTGTTTGATGCCAATATCTGCACTAATTTTCCCTGCTCTGCGGTTCCCGGCTGCAATGCTTTTGATAATCGAGAAATAACTCCCTACTTCGTCTACCTCATGGCGTAGCAAAAACTCAGGCTCCTCATACAGCAAGCTGTTTCGGTCAAGGATGTGTTTGCCGATTTCGTCAAAAATACTTTCCTTTCCCTCAAAAAGCTCAATATAACGCGGAACACCACCTGTGACTGCATACCGCTCAACTAAGGCGCGATATGGCATTTCATCAAAAAACTCTGAATAATGCTGAAACTCCATTTGCTTGAGTTTAATTTGACAAGTCCGCCTGCCATAGAGCGGGCTTGAATAATTTAGAGCATGCTTTTCCATCATGTGAATCAGAGAACCACACAGGATCAGCATTATATTTTCGTGCATGAGCGATGTATCCCAAATTTTCTGAAGAATTGACGGGAAGGCGGGCAGGGCACTAACCAGATAAGGAAATTCATCAATGACCAAAACCTTCTTAGCCTCTGTCTGATGCTCTTTGAATACCTCAGCCAGGTCATACCAGTTGTCATACACGACATTGCCGTGCCGTTTGTTCCCTGCAAACTCCGCTAGTTTATGCGCAAAATCTTTTCGGTTCTCGGCATCTGATTCCTCAGCAGCGGGAAAATAAAGCGCGGGTTTATCCTTAATAAACTCTCGAATAAGAGCGGTTTTCCCCACCCTTCGGCGGCCATATAGCACAACAAATGACGACCCCGCGAAAGCGTACTGATCCTCAAGCGTCTTAATTTCCCATTCTCGATTTATAAAACGGTTCATTGCTTTGCACCCCTCTCAAGGAATATTATACCCCAAAGAATTATTCTGTCAAGAATAATTCTTTGGGGCGGATTGTAATATCACTTCATTTTATTAATTACAAAATCCTGCCTCGCACATTTTAGCAATAACATTTCAGCCGCAATTAGTGTGGCAATATGGCTTTTTTTATGATAGACTTGCAGTGTGTTTCCCCAAAAATCGCCAGGAGGTGTTTTTGAAACGCCTCATACTTTCATAGGAATCGGATTATGGATCTTGAATGTACGCTAAACACAGAAACGGAAGACTTCAGCTATCTGAGGGGTACGGATGAAATGACAAATGGTTGTATTGGCGAAGGCATTACAAAAGATGTATATTGCCCGGCTCAAGCATCCCAGGCGGGATTCCCTTGGCGTAGATTTTTTGCCCGCGTCACCGATTATGGCATATACTCGGCGACCTGGTGTTTGAATGGAATTTGATATGAGAAAAAAGCTAATTATTTTGATATCAATTTGCTGCGCGATTGCCGTGGCAATGCTAATATTCTTTAGGCCGCTTCCAATCATCGGTGGCTGCGGGCAAGAAGGAGTTCTTCGTGTATTTTATTTAGGGGAAGATGTTTCAGAAGAGCTTAACCACGAACAAGTAATAGAAATCTTGAGCCGTTATTACACGCGAAGGCAAATTGGGTTCCCTGCAACTTTTGTTAACGAAATTGAGTGGTATATAGGACTTATACGCGGGGAAAGACCTTTGCACATTTACCTTGGAGTAAACTCAATAGCATACGAAACGGGAAGCGACAGAATTATTCACAGGATTATTGACTATAAGCCGCTTATGAGCGAGCTAAGAGCTTTACTTGAATCCTCAAAATATTCGCAGCCTGACGGTGAATTCACCCAGCCGCAAACGGGTGAATATGCAGCGGCGGATTCGTACAGCGTAATACCTCCAAACACAAACATCTATGACCTGACGGACTCCCATTTGACGCCAATAAGCCCGGACAGCTTGATTAACGCAGGCGGAAACTTGCTTATAGACTCGGCGCATAACTTTTCCATTGAGTTTCCAAGCGAGTGGTTGTTCTGGAGTTCCCTCTACCTTCATGATAACCGGGTAATGAGGCTTGAGTACATGCTCGATATGGAAATAGACGATATTCTTGAAAGAACCCCTTCCATACTTCCTGCGGCTTCCGCTGTTTTAACCATGACAGAGTTTGATAGCCTGCAAGTGACGGAATACGGGAATGCAGTTTTTGAAGAGGCCCGTGTAGTAATTACATATTACGGTATTTTGTCCAACGGAGTTTCTGCTTACGAGTGGGCAAGGCAAGCACGTGAAATGTTCGCTTACAGGCTTGAGAGCATGGACGAGAGATTTGTAAATGACGCATCGTTTGTCAGCGATTTGTACGAAGTAGTAATTGATGGCATAGTGGCATACCGGTTTTTGTCACACAGGGATCTGCAAATAGGATTTGCAGGAGGCGAGCATTGGGTTGAAATAGAATATGTCTATTTTGTCCCGGTTTCAAAGGACATACTCGCCAGCTTTTCCCTGCTAATGCCAGAAGATGATGCGGAGATTGTAAGCAGATTTCAAGCGGCGATGAAAACTTTTAGCCGTACATAAACGCGGTTATCTGAGTGCAAATTAAATGCAAATATTTATTATGCCAACGGCAGAAGGAGTTGCTTATGAACATAGAATATCGCATGGAATTCGATTGTCTCAATGTTATGCTGTCCTTAGATATTTTAGGTTATCTGTTGATTATGTCTGCTTTTTCAACTTTTTTATACTGGGCTATAATTAGAAAAGTTGTAAAAAGAAATACGAAAAAGATTCTTTGGATTAGTTCGCCTGTGGTCTTTATCTCGTATATGCTTGTAGCACACCATACACTATTTATGATGATTAGCCCGGGAGCTTTTGTGACAGTCTTGATTTACGTTATGCGCGGTTTTGCAACGGCTGGACTGCTTCTGGCATTATATATGCTCTGGCAAAAACTATTTTCAAGAAAACGCAGACGTAAACAAGAATTTTAAGGTTCTACCGCTTTTGTATTCCGTGACACATCACTTAGATGTAGGTTTACCTTCTGCCGATTTATGAAGCGGCTCAGTTGGATTATCCCTTCCAAAAGCTTATTATGCCCCGAAGAATTATTCTTGACAGAATAATTCTTCGGGGCATAATATAGGATTCCTCTGCTCTAGTTAATCACAAAAATTTACTCCACTTATTTAATTTGCTCATTCACTCATTTTCGCTATCATTAGGTCCCTCAGTTGTTCTTCTATACTCCAGAATATCACCGGGCTGGCAATCCAGGACATCGCAGATTGCATCAAGCGTGGAAAAGCGGATTGCACTAATCTTCCCTGTTTTGATATTTGACAAGTTTACATTGGCAATACCAACTTTTGCAGCAAGCTCGTTGAGTGATATTTTTCTATCAGCCATCATCCTGTCTAGGCGTAAAATAATTGCCATAATATCACCTCCTCAAAGCGTTGTATCGCTTTCCTCTTGCAATTTGCGGCCATAATCAAAAATATACCCCATCAAAGCTATTAACGCCGCCGGGAATATCATCATAAAACCTCTGCCCGCCACATCGTCAAAGATTCCGTAGTAAAACAAGCCAAGAGCTATGTAATAAGCGGCTTTTGAGATTTTACCGCTAAACGGCGAGCCGCCTTTTTTTAAATATTTGAAAATGCTGCGGATATACAGCAGGACAAATGTGAATAATCCGACTACAGAAAGAGAAATCAACGCTGATACGATTACATCATTGAAATTGGATGTCCATCCTGTTCTCATAACCGGAATGAACCCACTTGCGCCCTCAAAGCGCAATAATTGAACTTCAAGCGAAAACCACCCCCACCCAATCGGTACAGTTTCTATCGGCAAAGCCAATGTTACCCATATATCCTCAAGTATTATCATCAGACCCACAACAGCCCAAGCAACAACGCCAATAGTCAAAAAGACATAGGCAATACTGCTGATTTTCTTGATGCTCTCTCTTTTCTGTACAACAGTTTCATCATCCTTCGTGCAACAACACTTTTTCAACATTGCATTTCACCTCAGAAATATTTCCGTGACGGATATAAGCAGTATAGAAGCTGTGATAATGATTGTCAAGAAAAATTTAACGAATATCGTTAAATATGTTCATAGATGCCTTTCCTTGTTGGAGCAACATAATCTCTTGACTTTCACAAGCCCTCCGTATATACTAACTGTGCAATTAGTAACTGCACAGTTAGTAATCGGAGGGTTAGTAAATGTTTGTAGGCAGAGAAAAACATCTTCAGGCTCTAAACCGCAGCTTCGGCATGGGAGATTTTCAGTTCCCGGTTATATACGGGCGGCGCAGGGTCGGAAAGACCACTTTAATCAAGGAGTTTATCAAGGATAAGAAATCTATTTACTTTGTCGCCGTACAATCTACCGCAAAAGAAAATCTTGAAATTTTATCTGAACAAATATTGACTGTGCTGGCTCCTGAGGCACCAAGGAATCCATTTCGGTCATTTCGCGAAGCAATTGAGTACGTTTTTGAGCGCTCATTAACGGAACAGTTTGTTTTTACAATAGACGAGTATCCATATCTGGCCGGCAGCGATAATTCCGTATCCTCAATTTTGCAGGCTGCAATTGACAAATATCACTCAGAAAGCACACTCTTTCTAATCCTCTGCGGGTCTAGCATGTCATTTATGGAGAGGCAGGTGCTGGGTTACGAAAGTCCGCTTTATGGCCGTCGGACATCTCAGTTTAAGATACTGCCCTTTGATTATTACGAAGGCGCGAAAATGCTTCATGGATTCAATAACGCGGAAAAGATTATACTATATAGCCTCACCAGCGGCATTCCTGAATATCTGTTTAGGGTAAAAAACAACTTGCCTGTAGAGGACAACATTCAGTCCCTATTCTTTGACCCCCAAGGAAGAATGTTTGAAGAGCCTGCAAACTTGTTAAAGCAAGAGCTCAAGATGCCTGAAACTTACAACTCTATAATCACTGCCATGGCAAGCGGCAGCAGCAAGCTAAATGAAATTGCCACCAGAGTAGGCATAGAAACCAGCCAGTGTAGCAAAATGCTCGCTGCATTAATCAGCCTCGGACTCGTGCGCAAGGAGCATCCCATAACCGACCCTCAATCAAAGAAATCAATATACTCCCTTGCCGATTGGATGTTTGTGTTCTGGTATAGATTTGTTTATCCGGAACTTAGCAGAATAACAGTCGGGCTGGGAGAAACAATCTGCAATGAAGTAATTTCAAAGCGCCTAAGTAGCCATGTAGGCCGTGCATTTGAGGAATGCGCAAAGCAATTCATGTGGAGATCTCAAGTTGACGGCAAATTTTCCTTGAAGTTTAATTCAATCGGCAGGTGGTGGGGCAACAATGCCAAAGAACGCCGGGAAGAGGAAATTGATTTCATTGCGCTTGATGATGAATCTGCGATCTTTGGGGAATGCAAGTGGACCGGCTCGCCGGTTGGCGAAGCCACACTTGACGAGCTCATCCGTAAATCCAAGCTGTTTCCCCAATATACACAGAAACGCTATGCCCTCTTTTCAAAATCGGGATTTACGGATTCGCTGAAAAAGAATACTGAAACAAACTGCGATGTTTTGCTCATCAGTGTTGATGACATGTTTTAACCCCTGCCCCTACTACAAATCTTGTGCGCTCATTTTCTCTAAGTCACGCAGGCGCTTATGCTTGCCCCGGCAGCCTGCATAGATGAAAATGAGTATTACAGTGGGAATGTTCATGAGCAGGAAGGTGTATACCGCCGTGAGCACAACCGCAGCCACATCGGCTCTGCCCGGCTGCAAAACCGTCTGATAAATTATTTCACCATTGACCGCAAGCGTCTGTACACCCGAACCGGGGACCACCATAAACAGCAGCTGAGCGAGAACCACTGCCAAAGATATCAGCAAAAACACCCCAGGCAAAATCAGCCCGGGCCATTTGCTGTCTTTTTTAGACAAAAACACCTGCAAAATCACTGCCCCTACACAAATCAGCGCAAAAATAACCAGTGACCCCAGCACAACCATTGTACGCGCTCCGTCCATATTACTGCACCCCCATTTTCTTATACTCTGAAATCAAAATTTTAGCAGTGTCGAAGTCTATCTTATCATTTACCACAAGCCTCTTTACAAGAGCGACAAAAGGCTCATTGGACACATCATCACTGATTTGAATTTTCGAAATCAGCTTATCCAGACGCAAACGCACAGTCGGGTATGTCACACCATAATGCTTCGCCATCTCCTTGAGCGAACCCGATGCCAATACAAACTTCTTCATAAAGGCGACATCCTCATCCTCCAAATTTGCCATCCACTCAGGAACTATTTCAATAGCCATCCTCAAACCCTCCTTTAACAAAATTAAGTTTAACATTTAATAAAGTTAAAGTCAATAATAAATTTTAACTTCATTTTATTTAACACGCCTGTTACGGTACAGGCCCGCCCGATTTAGATGCCTTTACAGATTTGCATCTCGCCCAAAACAACAAAAGTGTTGGGAAATAGATTATATCGCTACAGCCGAAAAAAATATCAGCTAACTTGCTATACATTTGTAGCACAACTTACCTAAATCAGCCGATGAAAATGGTTCATCCACAAAACGCTGTACCGAAACCCCTGTCGCGGGAATTCGGTACAGCGTTTGTTGCGGATTCATTTATGCGCTATGCAAATCCTAAAACAGCCTACTAAACAAGGTCAAGCAGCCGCATCATTGTGACTATGCTTTGCTCTCTTGTGTAGTCAGCCGAAGAGCCAAACATAAATCCCGACTGACCATCTATTGTATATCCGGATGAGCCTGTCATAATTCCTGCTGCTTGCACCTGTCCGATAGCATCAACCGCCCAACTCGGGAACATGCGGTAATCTAAGAAGTTCGGTGTACTTCTTGGCAGAGGATTTCCGACAGCGTTTGCTAAGTTGACGAGCATTACCGCAGCTTCGGCTCTGGTCAGGTTTCTGTTTGGATCGAAGTTATTGTTGCCCACCCCTTGCAGCACGCCAATGTGTGCAGCCTTTTGTACATTTACATCGCTTGTGTCCGCAAACACAACACGGCCCGTGATTGTGCCACGCTGTCTTTCATAAAATGCCACAGCAAGTGCCGCAAACTCTGCGCGGGTTATGGCTTGGGTGTAATATGACCTCAAATTTTGGGGCACTATTCCTAAATCAATCGCGGCTCTCACTTGCTCCCTCGCCCAACCCGAGGGGTCGTGAGAGGCGACAGTCGCACCTTGAACCCTGCCCATCTCATCAAGCGAGGGCCTGTCGCGACCGGCAAAGTAGGCATATGGATACCACGCAGGTGCGCTGCTCCATGATATTTGCCTCGCTTCTTCGTGAAGTCTCGCGTCTTGGTTAAGACCTCCAAGCAGTCTGTGTGTATCATGTAATGATGTCGCCCACAAATGCTGCTCCCCGAGCAAGTAATTTATCACCATAAACAAGTTGTGTGCCGTGAGCAGCGCCGCTTCAGAGTACTGATTATTTGTGCGGCCTTGGGTTATTATTTGCCCATATGCACCGCGCAAAGCCTGAATTATTCCCTCTTGGGCAAAGATGCGGTCAGCGGAATCCGAACCCATACGGTTTAATACCAAAGGAACCTTTACCAAAGTGCCAATTCCTTTTATCCCGGCAAACGCATCTATTCCCTTTGATATTGCTTCATGTAATATTTTTTCGCCTGCATCTAAGGTTGCGACGACTCCATAAAGATAGATGAATTCATCATTTAGCCTATTGTATATTACTGACCGCACTGCTGCTTGCAGGTTTGAGTCAGTAGTGTTATCGTGAATCATCCACAGCATTGTCAGCTGTTCGGCCGCAAGCTGCATATCCGGACTGAGCCCGCCGCTCAACCCTGCAACAATTTTCCACGCTGAGTAAACTTTGCCGAGTGCTGGAATCATGCCTATCCAAGCATCTCTCATAGCATCATGCCGCTCTAAGTGGGTATTGCTGCGTCCGTCAAGCAACGCTTCCAATGTGCGAACATAGGCATATTGCATTCTCACATTATTGCCGCTTTGACTTCCTCTTGTAAGCTCAATTGCACGGGTGTAGTTTCCAAAAGGCCTCGTGCTATGGTTTGTCCTTATTATCATATTAAACATCTGCCTGGCTGCGGGCGAAAATCCGGCGATGTCATTTAGGGTTATGTTCTCGTTATTTGTAGGTGGTTGCACAGCAGGAGGCAAATCCTGTCCCATGCCCGGCGGAAAACTTCGTTGCCCGTCAATGGTAAGGCGATAAGGTTGATCGGTGAAGGCAGCGTGATCGCCCCAAAGCTCCGCACTCCTTGCCGAGGCTCCGGAGGGTGCCGTAAGGACTAGCCTATAACCCGGTAGAAGTGTCGGCCTACGAGCAATGGCGGTGCCTCCGCTATGCCTGTCGCCGCTTGGACTAAATATCTCATATCTCTCCATCCTGCCGCCGGGAATGCTGGCCCCCAAAAGTATCCAGTCTATACGAGCCGTATGCTCAGTCCTGTTAGTAAACCCTGCAGAAGCACCTGGGCCAATAATCTCCACATAAAAAACAGGCGTTTGCAATCTTTGCACTACAAAAACATCTAAATTTATTTCTGCTGTAATTGCGCTACCCTCACGCAATTCGATAACCAACTTGCCGTCACGTGATATATTTTGTTGCACAAAATGCGCAAGAGATGAGTTTCTGCCTCTGCCGGTGCCAGAAGAATTTTGCCTAACAGCACGACCCGTATCGTTATATACTATAAAGTCAATGGACGCGGAATTATCCCCTATAATTGTCAACCGCTGTGTCCTGTCAGAGGTATTGCGAAACTCCCAGACCTCGCCGACGCGCATAGTCACAAGCTCCGTTGTAGCAGCCATCACACCCGTAGGCGCAACAAACGAACTAATGATAACCAGTGCAAGTAAAATGCCAATAATCCTTTTCTTCAACGTATCAAATCCTCCTAAAATTCTTTGTCACAGCGGTCACACCTCCGGCATTTCGCATTGGAAAAGCGGGCATTTCGCGCCTGTGCAGAAGTATAATAGGAGGCCATAAATAAAAGTGCGCAGGGGCAAAAATGCCTTGCCTACGCACTAAAATTTTAATTTCAGCGTTTGTACACGGCAAACAAAACCAAACACCGCAACAAACTCAGCCTTGAAAACCCTGTGATAAATGGGTATACTGATACCGTCGTAGTGGCGGATATTTCCGTGTTTGTAGGCAGTTTCTTTAAGGTAGACCCTACATTCGCCGTGTGGTGGTGAGACACCCCACGGTCGCTGCGACACTCATTATGGCCTCGCATACACGCATAATATCATATGCTCGCCTGCAATACAAGCAAAATTAAGAGACAAAAGGCAGGTAAAAGGCAAGAACGTTACAAATGGGTGATTATTCTTGTGATTTGACAGGGAAGTTGCTTAAATTCGCAACACCCTGTCTATTTACTTGCCCCAGATCCTTTCTTGCTAAACCTCTGACTGCATATTAGGCGGTGCAGTGCGCACAGACCAGTCGGACATGGGTGTTGCTCTGGGGGAAAGTGGGGCGGCCGCAGTCCTGGAACACAAATTTCGCAAGAACTCCAAGCCTCCGCCAAGGTAGACGTGACTGACGAAGGCCGCCCCGCTTTTTCACAGAGCATCACCCGTGTCCGACGGATGGTTTAGACTGATAGTTTAGATATCTCTAAGCCCCCACACCCTTACGCATTTTTATCTGGTTTTCAAAATAAAGCTATAGTATACTATCTGCACTAATGAAAACGAGGCAGCGATATGAAAATCCCGGAAGACGTAGAATATATAATTGAAACCCTTGAGACGCACGGCCATGAAGCCTACGCAGTAGGAGGCTGTGTCCGTGATATAGTTATGGGCAAAACCCCCAAGGACTGGGACATCTGCACATCTGCGCTGCCCGGGCAGACCGCCGCCGCATTTGAAAGCAAACGCATCTTTGAAACCGGCCTAAAACATGGTACAATAACCCTTAGATTAAATGGCAGAAACTACGAGATAACAACATTTCGGACAGACGGCCCCTATCTCGACAACCGCCGGCCTGACCGCGTTGAATTTGTCCGAAATCTGGAACAGGACTTGGCACGCAGGGACTTCACAGTTAACGCCCTAGCGCTTCACCCCCAAACGGGCATTACAGACTGCTTCGGCGGAATTGAAGACATAAAAAGCAAGACCATTCGCTGTGTCGGAGACCCTGTGAAACGCTTTGAAGAGGATGCCCTGAGGATTATGCGTGCACTAAGATTTGCCTCTGTTCTTGGCTTTCAAATCGAACCCGAAACCGCAACCGCCATCGCAGGCAATAGGCAGCTACTGAAAAATATCTCCGCCGAGCGGATTGCTGCCGAGCTCAATTTACTGCTCACGGGGGCATATGCCGGCACAGTGCTAACCGAATACAGCACCGTCCTGGCAGTAATCATCCCTGAAATACTCCCCATGATTGGATTTGAGCAAAACACCCCCTACCATAACCTTGACGTCTGGGGGCACACAGTAAAGAGCGTAACGCATGCCCCTGAGGACATAATTTTGCGCCTGACAATGCTTTTGCATGACATCGGCAAACCAAACTGCTATACTTACAGTGGGGGAAAAGGCCATTTTCACGGCCACCAAGCTGTAAGCGAAGAAATGTCCCGAAAAATTCTTCTGAGCCTAAAATACGACAATTCCACAATCGGAACCGTCACAACCCTTGTTAAACACCACGATGCAGAGATAACCCTGACACATAAGAGCCTGCGCCGTTGGCTAAACCTCATAGGCGAAGAAAACTTGCGAAGGTTGATTCAAGTGAAAAAAGCCGATATAATGGCTCAAGCAGATTTAATCGCACCGAACGTGCCGCGCAGGCATGAGCGTCTTGAGAAGCTGGCTAAAGCATCGGAGCTTATAGACGAAATATTCTTGCAGCAGCAGTGTTTCTCCCTTAAAGACCTCGCCGTTGACGGCAGGGATCTAATTGCCGCCGGCATCCCGGAGGGCGCAGAGATAGGCAAAACTCTCAGCACCTTGCTAGACATGGTGATTGACGGAGAGCTTGAAAATAAACGCGAGATACTGTTAAATCATGTAAATCACGCCACAGCACAAAAATAAAGGCAAGTACCGAAACAAACACAAGATTAGGAGAAGAGTCGAAATGAAAAATTACTTTGGAGCACCAATAAAGAAGCTAGGCTTCGGCTTTATGAGATTGCCCACAATTGCGGGCAAGGGCAATGCTGACATTGACTATGAGCTGACGAACAAAATGGCCGACAAATTTCTTGAGCGCGGCTTCACCTACTTCGACACCGCCTTTATGTACCACGGCGGCAACTCGGAAATCGCAATCCGCAAAGCCTTGACGGAGCGCCACGACCGCGATAAATTCCAAGTAACCACTAAACTCCCGCTCTGGCAGGAAATGACACTGGATGAAATGCGTGAGAAAACACAAACTCAGTTTGACCGCACAGGCCTTGACCACTTCGACCTGTACTTCCTCCACGGCATCGGCCCCGACAAGATAGAAATGATGAACAAGATGAAGGTCTGGGACTATCTGCGCAGCCTCAAAGAGTCAGGTAAGGCCAAGAACATAGGCTTTAGCTACCACGGCGACACCGACACTCTAAACCGTGTGCTTGGTGAGCATTCTGAGCATTTAGATATCATACAGCTCCCCATTAACTACCTCGACTGGGAGGCTCTCGGCAAGGGGCAGCATGCAGCGGCTTTGGCGCACGATGTGGGTATTATAGTTATGACACCCATAAAGGGCGGTGCTTTGGCAAATTTCACACCAGAGGTAGCCGGTGTTTTCAAGCAGGCAAACTCCAGCGCAAGCGTTGCTTCTTGGGCACTCCGCTTCGCATTGCACCTTGAAGGAGTAGTGTCCGTACTCTCAGGCATGTCCGATTTAGATCAAGTTGAGGACAACATAAACATCGCCGACACAACAGGCCCGCTGTCTGATGATGAGATGGCTGTCATCTCAAAAGCTATGGCCGAAAAAGAAAAAATCCCCACCATCCCCTGCACAAAATGCAAGTACTGCCTGGACTGCTGCCCACAGAATATCAATACCCCTGCAATCATAGGCCTTGTAAACGAATATACCCTATACCGCAGCTTCCCCAGCACAAAGCGGAGCTACGAGATGGTTACAGAGGCCCTATTCGGCGGCATCCCCGCCAAATCCAGCCAGTGCACCGAATGCGGTGAATGCGAAAGGCATTGCCCGCACGGCATAGAGATAATCAAGGCGCACAAAGAAGCTGCAGAGCTATTTGAATAGCAAGCGGCCATGGACATTTACAAGAATCCAAACTGCAAGAAAATCAGGGGCAGCCATATTCTTGAGGTCACCTGCGCCCACTGCAAATGCTTCATCGCCAACTATCAAAAAGTCGGCGAGAGCAATTTTGTAAAAATGTACAATGACCGCATAATCGACGGTTCCATTGACTTCTCTAAGTATCACGGCGCAATTTTCTGCCCTGAATGCGGCGAGCAAATCGCCACCAGGTATATGACGAAAATGGACAAGAAAGAAGCCTACAGATTAGTCCCCTCGGCATTTAACAGGAAAAAAATATACTAAAGGAGATACTTATGAAAAATATCAAAATGTTTGTTCTCGCACGCTGCCCATACTGCAAGCAGGCTTTGAAGTGGATGGATGAACTTTATGAGGAGAAGCCTGAGTATAGGGCTCTAAACATTGAAGAAATTGACGAAAAGCTAAGGCCTGACATTTCTGACAACTATGACTACAACCTCGTCCCTGCATATTTCGTAGATGAGGTGCAAGTACATTCAGGTGCCGCCAGCAAAGAACTCATCCGCAGTATCTTTGAGGGGGCCCTATGATACACGACTTATCAATAACACTAAGCGAGAAAACCCTGCCGTTTCTCCCTGCAAATGACCCCTATATGAAATGGGAGAGCATAGCTAACCATGCGCAGCACAATGTTCAGGTATCCTATCCACAGTTTAGCTCTCACTTGGGTACACATGTGGACGTGCCTCTGCATTTCATTGAGGGCGGGAAATCCACCGCCGAAATCGACCTCTCCAAGTACTGCGGCCAGGCGGTTTGTTTGGATGTCCCCAACGTCAGAGCCGATGTGGTGCTTGACTTTTCTGAGCTATTTGAATCCAGCAAAGCCTTAATACGCCCCGGAGATATAATTATTTTCCATACCGGCTGGGAGGACAAGGCCGGCACCACGGAGTACTTTGAATATCCCGAGTTTCACCCCAACACAGGGGAACTCCTGACAAAGCTTGGCGCAAATGGAATCGGCATGGATCTGCCCTCCATAGACTACGGCGGCTCAATTCACCGCGATCTTCTTGGCCGCGGCCTGAGCATAATTGAGTCGCTTATTAACTTAAAGCCACTTATTGGCAAGCGCTTTTATTTCAGCGCTGTGCCCTTAAAATTTGAAAAAGGCGACGGCAGCCCTGTAAGAGCCTACGCCATAACGGATTGATTATTCCTCTCATATTTAGGAGAACTTAATGAAGAAAAATTTCTGCCCTGATTCCCAGACAATAAAAGGTTTTAGCCTAATCGGCCCCGAAAGCGGCGGCCCTAGCCTTGTCGAGTCCACAGACGGCAAGATAACACGCATAAGACCCTATTCATACGACAAGGAATATACCGACAAGCATTGCAACCCTTGGGTGATAAAAGTCCGTGGCAGCGAATTCCGCGCCCCTGACAAGGTGACCATCTCGCCCTTCGGCCTCGGCTACAAGGCGCGCGTCTATTCTAAAAACCGTGTGCGGTACCCGCTCAAGCGCATCGACTGGGATCCTAAAGGCGAGCGCAACCCGCAAAACAGGGGCAAGTCGCCATATGTGCGCATTTCGTGGGATGAAGCAGCGCAGATTGTCGCCGATGAGCTAGTGCGCATAAAAGAAACTTACGGCCCTGAGGCTGTGCTCTGTCAGGCTGACATGCACGGCGAAGGCAAACATGCCGCACCCAGCCACGGCTGCCCGAACAGGCTGCTGGCTCTTATGGGCGGCTACACGCTCCAGATGCGCAACAAAGACAGTTGGGAAGGCTGGTATTGGGGAGCTAAGCACGTCTGGGGCTGTGAGCCTGTAGGCGAGATGATGCCCATGACCAACCTATATCCCGACATTGCTGAGCACTCTGAGCTCCTTTTGTTTTGGGGCTGCGACCCTGAAACCACCCCTTTGGGTGTTGTCGGACAGCTTCCCAGCAGGCTCTGTTACTGGTTTACTCAACTGGGGCTTAAAAGCGTTTACGTCTGTCCAGACCTCAACTATGGTGCAGCTGTACATGCGGACAAGTGGATTCCCGTCTTGCCGAACACCGATGCAGCACTGCAACTGGCCATCGCCTACACATGGATAACCGAAGACACTTACAAAAAAGAATATGTAAAGACACATGCTTATGGCTTTGACAAGTTCGAGGACTATGTCCTGGGGCGTGAGGATGGCATCCCCAAAACCCCGGAGTGGGCAAGCGAAAAATGCGGAGTGAAGGAGTGGACCATCAAGGCTCTCGCCCGCGACTGGGCCAACAAAATAACCAGCATACTCCACGGAAACGGCGGCAGCTTCATAAGGGGGCCGTATTCCTCAGAGCCTGCCCGTCTTGAGGCTATGCTCCTTGCAATGCAAGGGCTCGGCAGCCCAGGTGTACACCAGGCGAAACTCATAGAATTTAACATGTGGAATACCGATTTCCCACTTCCGTATCAAGGGGACTGGATTCCCGCTGTACCACATATAGCCGATCCTCTCCGGCCTGTGGACGGGGATGTTTCCCCCGAAATAAACATGAAACGCTTTCTTCTCAGCGACGCTCAAAAAAAGCGGGCTCCTGAGCTCATTGAGTTATTTAAGGAGCTTCCCGCTCCCAAACAGTTTATCCCGCGCACCCTTATCCACAAAGCCATTTTGGAAGAGCAGATAGAGTGGTACGGTATGCAGTGCTTTTCCTCAAGCCAAATCCCCAAGGAGGGCAACTTCCGCGTCCCTACCTCAGAATATCAATTTGAAAAAATGGTATTCCCCCGCCCCGGGCTCTCCCGGCTGCACATGATTTGGACTGATGCGCCCTGTCAGACCACCTGCTGGAATGACGGCAATTTGATGATTAAAGCCTTCCAGAGCGAGGATATCGAGTGCATTGTGGCACAGCATCCCTGGCTTGAAAACGACTGCTGCTTTGCGGATATAATTTTCCCAGTGGCGACAAAGTTTGAGATGAGCGACATCGGCAACGACCTGTCCAGCGGAGCCTTTACCTCCATCTACTTAGAACATCCGAGCTGCCCCCCCGTAGGTGAGTCCCTGTCTGATTTTGATGTCTGCGCGAAGGTCGCCGAGAAGCTCGGCGATGACTATCACAAGGCATATACAGGAAATCTCACAGAGGATGAGCGGGTGCGGTTCTTCTATAAAGCCACAGGCTGTGAGGATAGTATGTCCTGGGAGGAATTTCAAAAGCGCAAAATTTTTGTTGTACCCTGCAAGGAGAACGCAATTGACCTGCCGCCCGGACTGCGGAAATTCTACGAAGACCCCGAGGGCAACCCGCTCTCAACCCCCACGGGCAAGCTGGAATTTTCATCAACTGCAATAGAGAAGCACATGCCCCACGACCCTGAGCGCGGCCCTGTGCCCAAGTGGATTGAGAAGAGCGAGAGCCACGATGAGAGGCTATCCTCCGAGAGGGCATCTGACTATCCCCTTCTATGTATGTCCAACCACGGCAGATGGCGCATGCACGCCCAGTGCGACGACATAATATGGAACAGGGAAGTTGAAACCATGAAAATCCGTGCCAAGGACGGATATCAGTACGAGCCTTGCTGGCTGCACCCCTCAGAGGCTCATAGCCGCGGCATTGAGCACGGGGATATAGTAAAGGTCTTCAACGAGCGGGGAATTGTGCTGTGCGCCGCATATGTTACCGAGCGGCTCATTCCCAAAGTCTGTTACATTGACCACGGTGCGCGTGTCGATACTATCATACCCGGCCTTCTCGACCGTGGCGGAGCTATAAACTTAATCACTCCGACATCCCAGACATCGAAAAACTGTACAGGCATGGCGACCTCCGGTTTTCTCGCTGAAGTTGCAAAGGTTTCCGATGAGGAGATGGCCCACTGGAAAGAAAACTATCCCGAGGCCTTTGCAAGGAAAATTGACTATGCGGCAGGCGTGTGCCTGGACGGATGGCTGGTAAATCCTTAGAGCCGGACAGCTTTGCTTTTTTGCTTTTTGCTTTTTTAAGATTATCGGAAGGAAGGTTCTTTTTATGGGCAAAGTCTTTACAATTGATGTTTCTAAGTGCAATGGCTGCTTTAATTGCCAACTGGCCTGCAAGGATGAGCATGTGGGCAACGACTGGACTCCGTACGCAAAGCCCCAGCCGGAGATTGGCCAGTTCTGGATGAAGCTGCAAGAAAACACCGGCGGCACTATTCCCAAGGTGAGGATTCACTATATACCTCAAATGTGCAATCACTGTGAAAAACCAGCATGTGCGGCAGTCTGCCCCTTTGAGGCAAACTACCGCCGCAGTGATGGCTTTGTAATTTTAGACCCTGAAAAATGCGGCGGCTGCCAGTCCTGCCGCAAAGCCTGCCCTTATGGCGCTGTGTATTACAATGAGGAGCTAAACATTTGCCAGAAATGCACCGGCTGTGCGCATCTTCTCGACAATGGTTACCCCCTGCCCCGCTGTGTTGAGGCCTGCCCCACGGAGGCTCTACAGCTTGGAGAAGAAGAGGACATGCAGGACTTCATTATCGGAGCTACTGTGCGTATGCCTCAGACAGGCCAGCGGCCCAGGGTCTTTTACCGCAACATACCCGGAAAGTTCATCGCAGGCACGGTCTATGACCCCGATGAAAAGGAAGTCATCACCGGCGCCCGCTGCCGCGCCACAAATGGCGGCAAGACCGTTGAGGTTTCGACTGATGAATACGGCGACTTCTGGTTTAACGACTTGGCCATGGGCATATATGATGTCGTAATTGAGGCCAAAGGCTATGACTACAAGACATTTGAGGCTATAAACGCCCAAGCTGATGTAAATCTCGGCGACATTCCCTTAACAAAAGCTACAAAACCCGACAGGTAGCCTCTAGTATTTAGCTATATTAACTATTGTGAAGACTCCGCCGTTTTGATATACTGTCGAAATACGGTAATTTTTCGGGAAGGGTGGGGGTTTCAAAAATGCGGTTTAGCAACTGGACAGTTGGCGAATTTGACAGGGATACTGCTGTGGGTTTCTGTAGGCATGGCCTAAACCCGCTCGTTTCTGTTTTTCTTGCCTCAAGAGGCACTGAACATATAGATGATGCACATGATATGCTAGGCGCTACCCCCGCAACGCTCCACGACCCCCTTCTCATGAAGGACATGGACAAGGCTGTCGCCAGAATCCGTAAGGCCGTGGATGGCGGTGAGCGCATAGCTATTTATGGCGACTATGATGTGGATGGCATGACTTCCAGCGTTGTGCTGGCGCGCTGGCTGGAAACTCAAAATGCCGATTACGAAATATATATCCCCGGCAGGCTCGGAGAGGGCTACGGCCTTAACGTGTCCGCCATTGAGGCCCTAAACCTCAGAGGTATCAGGCTCATAATAACCGTCGATTGCGGCATCACTGCGATTGAAGAGGCTCTTTACGCCAAAGAGCTGGGCATCAGTCTCATAGTCACTGACCACCACGAGTGCAGGGATGAGTTTCCTGATGCAGACGCAGTAATTGACCCCAAGCGCCATGATTGCGGATACCCCAACAAGGTTCTCGCAGGTGTCGGTGTCGCATTCAAGCTGGTTTGTGCCTTGGAAAATGATTTTAGTTCGGATGATATTTTCGAAAAATACGGCGACTTGGTTGCAGTGGGCACCGTGGCCGATGTTATGCCTGTGGTGGGCGAAAACAGGGAGCTTATAAAGCGCGGGCTCTTCGTCCTCAATGAATCGCCGCGCCCCGGCTTTCAAAAGCTCTTAAACGAAGTCAGCGTCTTGCCCGGCAAAGTCACAGCGCAGACTGTCGGGTTTACCCTCGCCCCCCGGCTCAACGCCGCCGGCAGGATGGGGAAAACCAACATTTCACTGGATCTTTTGATGACCAACTGTAGCGTAATCGCCAAGGACTTGGCCGGACAGCTATGTGAGCTAAATACACGCAGGCGCGAACTTGAAACAGAGATTTTTGAAGAGGCCACGGCGATGCTCGGCGAGTCCCACTCGCAAGGTCCCATAATCCTCTCCCACAGAGGCTGGTACCAGGGGGTCACGGGCATTGTCGCTGCAAAAATGGCCGAACGCTACCACACCCCTGCCATTATAATAAGCGTTGATGAAACAGGCATGGGGCGCGGTTCATGCCGCAGTTACGGCTCATTTGCAATATTTGATGCCCTGCGCTCATGCTGTGATATTCTCGATAACTACGGCGGTCACGAGATGGCTGCCGGACTGTCCATATCCGAGGACAATATTGAAGAGCTGCGCAGGCGCCTGTCTGAATGCTACATGGACGATGTGGGCGGAATGCAGGTTCCTGAGCTCAAACTTGATTTCGAAGTAGAAAAGCCGGAGCTTCTCACCGTTGCAAACATTCAAGCCCTGGAAAGCCTTGAGCCCTTCGGCAACGGCAACCCCTCCCCTACGCTATGCATGAAAAGGGCCGAAATCACCTCTGCGCAGTCCATAGGGGCAGGCAAGCACACCAGGCTCAGGCTTGAGAAGGCGGGCAAGAGCTTAGACTGCATATTTTTCTCGATGCCTTCAAAGGATTTAGGCGTCGGTGTCGGCTCTCTGGTCGATGCGGCTTTTGAGCCGCAAGTTAACGAGTTTAGAGGGCGTAGCAGCGTGCAGCTTAATCTTATCGACATCAGACCAAGTGGGATGTAAATCATGGATGTAGTTTTGGAGCAATACCACCATCTTGAAAACATGATACTGGAAAACCATCCGGGCGCCGATGTCAGCCGCATACGGGCTGCTTTCGATTTTGCAAGGGAGTCCCACGGCACCCAGATGCGCAAGGATGGCACGGAGTATATCACACACCCTCTCGCCTCTGCCGAAATAATCGCAGAAATCGGCTTAGACGAGGATTCGCTTTGCGCTGCCCTTCTCCATGACTGCATCGAAGATACCGATGTCACATTTGAGGATATCAAAAAGAAGTTCGGCGAGGATGTCGCCAAAATAGTTGATGGCGTCACAAAACTCTCAAGGGTGCAGTATACGAGCAAGGAAGAAGAGCAGATGGACAATCTGCGCAAAATGCTCATCGCAATGGCGCAGGATATAAGGGTTATCCTCATCAAAATCGCCGACAGGCTTCACAACATGCGGACTATGGAGTATGTCGCAGAAGTGAAGCAGCGCGAAAAAGCCCTTGAAACAATGGAGATGTACGCCCCCATAGCCCACAGGCTTGGTATGCAAAAGGTCAAGTGGGAACTTGAGGATTTGTCCATCCAGTATCTAGACCCCATCGGCTGCAAGGAAATTCTGTCAGCTCTCGCTCTGCGCCAAGTGGAAGATGAGAGTTTCTTCAAGAAGGTTCAGACCAGAATCACCGAGCGTCTGGGCGAACACGGCATTGAGTGCGCCGTCAACGGGCGTATCAAGCATCTATACAGCATTTACCGCAAAATGTACGGGGATAATAAAGTTCTCTCTGAGGTTTTAGATCTTTACGCATTTCGCGTAATCGTCAACGACATCGCCGACTGCTATAATGTTCTCGGCTATATTCACGAGATGTACCGCCCGATACCGGGTGCTTTTAAGGATTATATCGGCACTCCCAAAGCCAACATGTACCAGAGTCTGCACACCACCGTCATAGGCAGCGAGGGTTTGCCTTTCGAGGTGCAGATACGCACTTGGGAAATGCACCAGACAGCCGAGTACGGCATTGCCGCGCACTGGAAATATAAAGAGGGCAAGGGCGGCAAGGTCGCCGATGAAGAGAAGTTTGCATGGGTCAGAAGGCTCCTTGAATCCCAGCAGGACAGTGATGCCCAGGACTTCTTGCAGGCCCTTAAAATCGACATGTTCGCCGATGAGGTATTTGTATTCACCCCCGGCGGTGATGTCGTAAATCTCCCGGCGGGCTCCACGCCCATAGACTTTGCCTATAGTATCCACTCCGCCGTCGGCAACAAGATGACCGGCGCCATAGTTAACGGGAGGCTGGTTCCATACACACACATCCTCCAAAACGGAGATATTGTCAAAATCCACACCTCAAACTCCGCAAAGGGGCCGAGCCGCGACTGGCTTGATATCATTAGAAGCTCTGAGGCGCGCAACAAAATCCGCCAGTGGTTTAAGAAAGAGAAGCGGGAAGAAAACATTGTCCACGGCAAAATGTCTTTTGAGGCTGAGCTGCGCCATCAAAATATCCAGCTTGGTGATGCCACAAGCGAAGATGTTCTCTCCAAAATCCTCACACGCACTTCGTTTAATTCACTTGAAGATCTCTACGCGGGCATAGGCTACGGCGGCATTTCAGCCCAGAAGGTCGTGAACAAAATCCGCGACTATCTGCGCGCTCAAGAGAAGGAGAAAAACAAGAAAAAAGACACTCTCCTGACCAAAATCGAGAAAAAAGATATGCCCAAAAGCAAGAGTGTGCAAGGCGTTTCGGTTGAAGGGCTGGACAACTGCCTGGTAAAATTTGCCAAATGCTGCACCCCTGTGCCGGGCGATCCAATAATAGGGTTTATAACCCGCGGTTTCGGTGTTTCTGTCCACAGAAAGGACTGCCTAAACTACCTCAAAGCTCAAAGTACCAAGGAGGAAGCAGGCCGGTGGATTCAAGTCGGCTGGGAAGATACCGAGGACCGCGTCTACATGACTTCCATACAAGTTGAGCTCCGCGACAGGGCGGGCATAGTCGTGGATGTCGCATCTATTCTCAACGCCCTCAACGTCCGCATATCCTCATTTAACGCCAAAGATACAGGCGGGGGCAGAGCTTTTGTAAATATTGATGTCGGCGTGCGCAACAGAGACGAACTTGTGACGGCGATGGCCAAAATAATGTCCGTACAAGGCGTTTCAGACGTGCGCAGGGCCGATGGTTAGAAATAGGCGAAATAAGCTATTTGGAGGTAGAGATGCGCGCAGTTGTTACAAGAGTTTCCTCTGCTTCGGTGGAAATTGACGGCAATATCAAAGGCGAGATTGGCAAAGGGTTTCTTGTGCTTTTGGGAATCCGCCATGACGACACCGAAAATGAGGCAAAAAAACTCGCAGCTAAGATATGCAATCTGCGGGTATTCAGCGATGATGACGGCAAAATGAATCTCAGCCTAGATGCTGCCGGCGGCGGTATTTTGGTAATTTCTCAGTTTACTCTTTTTGCCGATGTCAAAAGCCGCCGGCCCGGCTTTACGGAGGCTGCAAGGCCTGACACGGCTATTCCGCTATACACTTTATTTATCGAAGAATGCCGCAACCTTGGGCACAATGTCGAAACAGGCGAATTTGGTGCAATGATGAACGTGGCCTCCGTCAACGACGGGCCAGTGACTATTGTTTTTGATACAGATTTCATTTAGGTAAGCTCTGCATTTTATTTCCGCCTTCTGGGCGGAAATTCTACGAAGCATTAGGAGATACGCATGGACGAACATATTGAGGGAACAATCGAAGCCGTTGTTTTTTCTAATCCTGAAAATGGATATGCGGTTTTGAGGCTTAGTACTGTCGATGGTGTGGTTACTGCGGCGGGAAATGTACCGGGAGTTCAGCCTGGAGAGAGAGTTTTGCTCACCGGGTCTTGGACGGTGCACCAGCAGTATGGCGAGCAGTTTAAGGTTGAGGCTTTTGAAATGAGGCCGCCCAGCGGGGCTGATGAAATTTTCCGTTACTTAGCTTCAGGCGCGATTAAGAATATCGGGCCTGCGAAAGCCCGTGATATTGTGGAAAAATTTGGAAATGCAGCATTGGATGTTATTGAAAATGAGCCCGATAAGCTCTCCTCCGTTAAAGGCATTTCTCTTAAAAGTGCCCTTAAAATCGGCGAGGGCTACCGCAGGCAGGCGGGGCTGCGCAGGCTTATAGACTTTCTGGGGCAGTATGGAATTAAGCCCATTGTGGCAACAAGGGTCTACAAGGATTTTGGAGATAATTCCGTTGAGGCCGTGAGGAATAACCCCTATATAATCACCTATGATTTTTACGGCGCAGATTTCGCCGAGGCCGATACAATCGCCCTTGACCTGGGCTTTGACAGCGACTGTCCTGAGCGGGTTTCCGCCGCCCTTATTTTTGAGCTTGTGCATAATCTAGGCAATGGGCACACCTTCATCCCTAAGGATAAGCTCTCTGCGGCCACAGACACCCTCATATCCGCAGGTTTTGATGCCATAAATGACGGCCTTGATGCGCTCTGCGAATGCGGTGATGTGGTGGTTGAAGAGATCGCCGGTGTGCAGGCCTGTTACCTAAGGCATATGCACGAAGCGGAGGTCTATATCGCTTCCAGAATTTCAGGTATGATTGAACCTGCTGATGCCGGAGGCCAAAATTCTTTTTCATACAAAACGGAGCTCTCAACGGCTTCAATAGCCACCATAATATCAAATGCCGAAGCGGAGGACTCCATATCTTTTGCACCGAGCCAGCGTAAGGCTCTTGAGTTTGCAGGAAGCAGCCATGTGATGGCCCTTACAGGCGGGCCCGGCACAGGTAAGACGACAACAGTGCGCGGCATATTGACGCTCTTTGATGCCATGGGGCTAAAAACAGAACTTTGTGCCCCCACCGGCCGAGCAGCTAAGCGACTCTCGGAAACTTGCATGCGTGATGCAGCTACAATCCACCGCCTCCTGGGCACCGCTCCCGGCGAGGATGGCTTGCTTATTTTCGACAAAGATGAGGAAAACCCTTTAAGCGCCGATGCTGTGATAGTGGACGAATCTTCTATGCTTGATATTTTGCTTATGCGCTCCCTTCTGGCCGCCATGAAGCCGGGCAGCCGTCTAATTATGGTGGGCGACGCCGACCAGCTCCCCCCTGTAGGGCCGGGAAATGTCTTTGCCGACATACTGAGAAGCGAAACCGTGCCCACAGTAGCTCTCTCTGAGATTTTCAGGCAGGCGGCCGGCAGCGGCATCGTGCGCTGCGCCCATAGCATCAACAAGGGGATTATGCCCGATTTGGCAGAAAAATATCCGGATTTATTTTTTATGCGCCGCAGTTCTGAAGAGCAACTGGCAGAAACCGTGGCAGAGCTTTACGGAGAAAGGCTTCCAAAAAACATGGGCATCGACCCCTCTCTAATTCAAGTCCTCTCCCCCACCCGCAAGCGCGAGGCAGGCACAGCCAGCCTCAACTTAAGGCTCAGGGAGGCCGTAAACCCGCCGGGCGCACTAAAAAAAGAAAAGCAGTACGGCGACAACCTGTTCCGCACTGGCGATAAAGTGATGCAAATCAGAAATAATTATGATATAATTTGGAAAACACCAGATGGCATGTGTGAAGGCATGGGGGTTTTCAACGGAGATGTCGGATATGTCCGTGAGATAGATCATGACTTGGAAACACTCACCGTGGATTTTGATGATAAACTTGTCACTTATTTATTTGAGCAACTGCCTGAACTGGAACCCGCTTTTGCCATGACTGTACACAAGTCCCAGGGCAGCGAGTACCACGCAGTCATACTAGCCATGACACGGGCCGCACCTCCACTGCTCACTAGGGGAGTGCTGTACACGGCAATGACCAGGGCCAAGAACCTGCTGGTCATAGTGGGAACGCCTGAGGTTATGAACCAGATGATACTAAACGACAGGAGATTGCGCAGATACAGCGGCCTTCGCGCAAGGCTTGTACTGTGCAGCGGAGAGAAGCAAAGCATGACGGCTGATGCCCACTAAGAGGCATCAGGTACGGGAGGGCTTTATGAGTTTCATTTCATCTATTTTAGATCTTTTTTTCCCGCCCAAATGTGTTTTTTGCGGCAGAGTGCTGGGCAAAGCCGATGAAGGCTATTGTGACAGATGTACGGAGTCGCTGCCCTTCACCGAGGATTTTGGCCGTCAAAGCGGCGAGCACTATGACTTCTGCGTCGCCCCTCTGTATTACCGCGGGCTTGTCCGCAAATCCATGCTGAGATATAAGTTCAAGGGTGCCACCAATTACGCAGAGGTATACGCCAAGTTTATGGCAGACTGCATAAAGGAGTGCCCGGAACTAAAATATGATATGATTTCGTGGGTTCCCCTGAGCAGTAAGCGCTCCCGCTCCCGAGGGTATGACCAAGCCATGCTCCTAGCTTTAGCTACGGCTCTGTACCTTGACGATGTGGCTGTGGAAACACTCGTAAAGCCCCATGACGTGCAGCCGCAGTCGGAGCTCATCGACAAACAGCAGCGCAGCGCAAATATTGATGGGGCCTACAAGGCTCTTGACCCCGAGCTTATTTCCGGAAAAACCATCCTTCTCATTGATGATATAATAACAACCGGCTCCACCCTGGATGAATGTGCAAAAATACTGCGCGAAAACGGCGCCGCAAGAGTAGTGTGCGCGGCACTTGCGCGAGGAGAATAAATAATGATTGTTGGCAGAGATATAGGAATTGATTTAGGAACCACTTCCGTCCTTATTGCCACGAGAGGCAAGGGCGTTATTTTGCGCGAACCCGCCGTCGTGGCCATGGATAGAAATACAGGCAAACTGCTAAATGTAGGCATGGCCGCCCAGAGAATGCTGGGCAGAACCCCCGGCAACATCGTAGCAATCCGCCCTATGAGCTATGGGGCTATTTCCGACTATGACATGACTGAGCGGATGTTAAAAGAGTTTGTGCGCAAGGCTCTATCCTTTTCGCTCCTTAAACCCCGGCTTATAATTTCTGTGCCCTCCGGAATAACCGAGGTTGAAGAGAGAGCCGTTATTGACGCAGGCGTTGCTGCGGGAGCTAGGAAAGTATTTCTCATGGAAGCCCCGCTTGCGGCGGCAATCGGTGCAGGGCTCGACATAGCCAAACCTGACGGCCACATGATAATAGATGTGGGCGGCGGCACAACCGACATTGCCGTGCTATCCCTCAACGGGGTCGTACAGTCCGAGTCCCTCAAAGACGGCGGCGAAGTCTTTGATGAGGCTTTAATCAAATTTATTAAGCGCAAACACAATGTCCTAATCGGCGAAACCACCGCCGAGGATTTGAAGAAGAGCATCGGCTGCGTTTTCCCGAGGCCCGAGTCGGTCTCTGTGGAAGTCAAAGGCCGCTGCCTGCACACAGGCTTGCCCCGCGTTGTGGCCATCAGCACAATCGAGGTACTGGAGGCCTTTGAAGAGGTAATTGAGCGCATAGTCGAGGCTGTACATAACATCTTGGAGAACACTCCGCCTGAACTGGTGGCCGACATCTCACAAAACGGCATAATCCTCACAGGGGGCAATAGCCTGCTATGGGGCTTTGACAAACTTATAGCCAGCCGCACCAACATAACCACACACACTGCGGACGACGCAGATTTGTGTGTGGCTAATGGGTTGGGCAAGGCTCTCAACTGGATTGGCGAAATGTCCGAGGGCACGATTAACTTAGCCCGTATGAAACAGATGAGGATCTAGATTTACTCCCTGCGCCCAACGTATTACACCCCCAAAGCCCGGTTTGGCCTAGGGGGTGCTGCTTGTTTAATAACCGTCTGAGTTATCTTCTTCAGCCACAGCACTTGCTGCACTGACATTTTTGCGGGCACCAATAAGATATAAAACCGGCAGCAACGGGCCTACCAGAACTGCAACAATATTTGTGTTGGCAAAGTGAAGCTGCGTCAAATTAAACACAAGTATAATAACTGCAATCGCCACAGCTACAGTACCTAGGGAAGATACGAATACCGCCTTCTCTTTTACATTGCAGAACCTGATGCCGTTTATGCAGTAAAACACTGTGTATACAGCCGACAGAAGCGTGAACGTATAAAAAATTCTCCAAGAAAATGCGATTGGCAGCACTGCATCCCAATAGTCCGCATTACTCAAGCCATTTATTGATATGAATAAGTTAAATACTGATCCTATCAGAAGTATGATGCTCGGCACCCTTATTAAGTTCTTGCCAGGTAGATTTGTCATAAAAATTTCTCCTTCTTCTCTAATTTACAGCTGAGAAATGCCCTCTCTACGACTTTTGAGATTTTGAGGCAACCCCCGCAGCCGCTGCATATTATCACAAAAAAGCTCATAATGCAATTGCATTTTTCAAGGGTTGCACTGGGCAAACTCAAATGCCATTTCGCTATTGAAAAAATATCCGCTAAGTGCTACAATTGGTAAAAAAATAATTAGGAGGAACAATTCACCATATGGCAAAGAAACAATTCAAATCGGAATCAAAAAGACTGCTTGACCTGATGGTCAATTCCATTTACACCCATAAGGAAATATTTCTCAGGGAACTAATCTCCAACGCCTCTGACGCAATTGACAAGCTCTGCTATATATCCCTCACCGACGACAAAGTCGGCCTAAACAGAGATGACTTTAAGATAACTATAACAGCCGACAAAGAGGCACGCACACTCACCATCACCGATAACGGCGTGGGCATGACCTCAAAGGAACTGGAAACCAACCTAGGCGTCATAGCTAAGAGCGGTTCGCTGCAGTTTAAGAAGGATATGGAAGACAAGCCCGAGGACATCGACATCATCGGGCAGTTCGGCGTGGGCTTCTATTCGGCATTCATGGTTGGAGCCCGCCTGACTGTAATCTCCCGCGCATATGGAGAAACACAGGCCAACAAGTGGAGTTCCACAGGCTCAGACGGCTACAGCATTGACCCCTGTGAAAAAGACACCCCCGGCACTGAAATTATTATCGAGTTAAAAGAGGATACGCAGGACGAGAACTACGGAGAATACCTCGAAGAGTACACCCTGACAAGCCTCATAAAGAAGTATTCCGACTATGTCCGCTGGCCCATAATAATGGATGTCACCAAGAGCCGCCAAGTGGAAACTGACGAACTTGACGATGATGGAAACAAAAAGAAAACCTGGGAAGACTACACCGAAACAGAAGTAATCAACAGCCGCGTGCCTATCTGGCAGCGCCCCAAATCAGAAGTCACGGACGAAGACTGCGCAGAATTTTATAAAGAGAAGTTTTTTGACCACTCAGACCCCACCGCTGTCATCCGCGTTTCGGCTGAGGGGCTCGTAAGCTACCGCGCAATGCTCTTTATTCCATCAGTTTCCCCATACGACTACTACACACGCGAATTCAAAGCCGGCCTTCAGCTCTATTCATCAGGTGTCATGATTATGGAACACTGCGCCGACCTGCTGCCTGAGCATTTCCGCTTTGTGCGCGGCATTGTCGATTCACCTGATTTTTCGCTTAACATCTCCCGCGAAATGCTCCAGCACGACCGCCAGCTCAAGGTCATCGCCACTAACATTGAGAAAAAAATTAAGGCAGAGCTGAAAAAAGTCATGGATGAGGACATGGAGAAATACGAAAAATTCTACAAGTCCTTCGGCGTACAGATTAAGTACGGCATCGCAAACGGCTTCGGGGCAAACAAAGACATGCTCCAGGATCTGGTGATGTTTTATTCCTCTAAAGCCCAAAAACTCATCCCGGTAGCCGAATATGTAAAGAATATGCCCGAAGAGCAGAAATACATCTACTATGCAAGCGGCGAAAATGTAACGCTTTTGGACAAGCTGCCACAGGCAGAGGCCGTGCGTGACAAGGGCTATGAAATATTATATCTGACAGAGGAAGTGGACGAGTTTGTAATCCGCATGCTCAGAACTTTTGAAGAAAAAGAATTCCGCTCTGTAAATGATGACGATCTCGGCCTCGACAGCGAAGAGGATAAGCAAGAAGCTGAAAAACAGGAAACCGAAAACAAGGAACTGCTTGAGTTTGTCAAAGAAACTCTGGGCGGCAAAATTGCCGCTGCCCGCCTATCTCAGAAGCTCAAGAGCCATCCTTGCAGCCTGGCCGCCCAAGGCGAGATTAGCCTTGAGATGGAGAAATACTTCAAGGCCATGCAGGGCCGCATGGAAAACGGTATGCCGGAAGAGTTTATGCGCGCCCAGCGCGTGCTGGAATTAAATGCCTCCCACCCCTCATTCACGGCACTCAAAAACGCCTTTGAAAATGACAAAGAAAAGGCCGCAAAGTACGCCAAAGTACTCTACGGCCAAGCCCTTCTGACTGCAAGCGTACCGCTGGACGACCCCGCAGAATTTTCGGAACTGGTAAACGATTTGCTGTTTGGGTAATGCCCCCTTAACTAGCTCATCACCTTCTGCATCAGCCAAATCCCGGCATTAAACCACCAAGGCTCCATATATTTTTTGACATTCCCAAGCTCCTTGGGGATGTCAATATTTTGTGGGCATTTCTTGACACAGGCTCCGCAGCTTGTGCAAAACTTTGCGCGGGCATGCTTTTCGGGATTATTCGCAGCGGTGCTGGTTATATATTGCGTAAACCCCGGAATAAGCCCCATAGCATAGCGGGTGTTATACGCCGAGAAACAGCCGGGAATGTTGACTCCCTGCGGACAAGGCATACAGTAGTTACAGCTTGTGCATGAAACTCTATAGGATTCGCGGATTGTCTCCATCACAGGGGCAAATACCGCATTTTCCTCATGGGAGAGCATGCCGGGCTTGGCCGTTTCCGCAGTCTTGAGGTTGTCCTCAAGCTGATCCATGGCACTCATGCCCGAAAGTACAACAGTACAGGCTGGCTGATTCCAGAGCCAGACAAGCGCCCACGCCGCAGGTGTACGGCTTGGGTCAAGCTCCCTGAATAATTTCGCAGCCTTAGGCGGCAGGCCTGTGGCTAATTTCCCGCCCAGCAGCGGTTCCATTATGATAACAGGCAAACCTTTTTCATAGGCTCTGTCCAGACCAGCGCGCCCCGCCTGATAGTGCTCATCCATGTAGTTATACTGAATTTGGGTAAAATCCCAGTCATAGGCATCAAGAAGCTCCATAAACCCAATTTGAGCACCGTGAAATGAAAAGCCAATTTGCCGGATTTGCCCGCCAGCTTTCTTTTCCTCAATCCATTTTTCAATGCCCAAGTCACAAAGCCTCTTCCAAGTCAGCGTATCGGCAATATTATGGATGAGGTAGTAATCTATATAATCCGTCTTAAGGCGCGTAAGCTGCTCATTAAAGAGCCTGTCGAAGTCATCTGCTGTCTTGCACTTGCTGTGGGGCAATTTCGTTGCTATATAAATTTTTTCACGCAAATTGTTTTTTTCTAAAATCTTACCCAGCACCACTTCGCTGTTGCCGTAAATATATGCTGTGTCGAAGTAGTTTACTCCCCTGGAAACCGCTGTTACAACAAGCTGCTCCGCTTTATCAAATGAGCTGGGAAAACGCATACAGCCGAATCCAAGAATTGAAAGCTCCTTCCCTGATTTTGCATCAGTCAAATATTGCATACCATCCTCCTGTAGTTTTCAAAATCGTATTAATACGCAAGCGGACGGCCAGCGGCCGCCCCCTACGGGTTAAATCATTTGTGGGCTGAGCGGCCGGTGGCCGCTCAGTAAGGTTGTTTTGGATATTTTGCACCGCAGGCTATTCCGCTATCAGTGCGTAAGCCTCGTCAAAGTTTCTGACGCGGAAAATATTCTCGCCTTCACAATGCCGGTTGTAGGTGGTGTCAAAACAGAGCACTTTCGCAATGGCCGCGACTGAAAATATGTTTGTCGGCTCATCGTCAATAAGGATTTTGACATTCTTTTCAAGGCAGACTTCCCTCTTTATGTCGGGGTCGTCATGGACACAGAAAACTACATCCCCGTGCAAAATCCCATTTCGGTTAAGCCAGTTTTTTACCAATTTGCGCATGACTTTTCCGATGAACCCCTTCTCATTTGCGGCAAAAACCCTCTTTGAGATTATTATAATCTCATGCCCATCTCTTACCAGCTTCTCTGTAAATTCCTTTGCACCCGCTCTGGCAGGCTCGACAATTGCATACTTGAGCAAGTAACGCTTCCAGTATGCGAGCCACTCCTTGTCGGGGCACTTAAAAATATCCCGTATGTCATACGGTGCATCGTCCACGACTTCGCGGTCATATTTTTTTTTGAAAAACGGTGGCGCATGCCTAAGGTTGAAATCGTGGATGTCCGTCAGAACGCCGTCAATATCAATTCCAATATTCATGGATGGCTGCCTCTCGTCTAATAAGCCACGCCCCAGACAACCATGGTCTTGGTGGGCTTGCCGCATACAACACATACTTCGCCAATTTGCTCCTGCTCAAAGGGGATACAGCGGGAGGTTACACCGGCGTCTTCTTTCATCTTCATCTCACACTCAAGCTCACCGCACCACATAGCGTTAATAAACCCGCCATGTTCAGAGATGATGCTATTGACCTCACCGAGGTTAGCTGCATTGCGTGTGTTGGATGTAAGGTTTTCCTTGGCTCTGGCATACAGGCTCTCCTGAATAACTTCCAGAAGCTCCCTTACCTTGCCTTCAAGTTCAGGCAGTGCCACTGGGATTTTCTCTCCACTAAAACGCATAACTGCCATGCACTGGTTGTTTTCGATATCCTTGGGGCCTATTTCGATGCGGAGCGGTACGCCCTTCATCTCATTTTCCGCAAATTTCCAGCCCGGGCTCTGGTCTGATGTGTCGCATTTAACCCTAATCCCGGCCTCTTTAAGCCTGGCAACAAGCTCTGCCGCCTTGTCAAGCACACCCTCTTTGTGGGCAGCGATGGGTATAACTATTACTTGAACCGGTGCAATGCGCGGAGGCAGGTTCAGACCGTTATTGTCGCCGTGGGTCATTATGATACCGCCAATGGTGCGGGTTGAAAGACCCCATGAGGTTTGATGCGGATAGCTTAATTTATTCTCCCTGTCGGAAAATGTTATGTCAAAGGCCTTGGCAAAACCATCGCCAAAGTAGTGCGAGGTGCCGCCTTGAAGGGCTTTCTTATCATGCATCATGCACTCGACAGTATATGTCGCCACAGCTCCGGCAAATTTTTCTTTGTCGGTTTTTCTGCCCTTTACAACCGGCATAGCCAAATAGTTTTCAAATAGGTCTGCGTAGACATTTAGCATCTGCTGAGTTTCGTCCTCAGCCTCTTTTGCCGTTTCGTGAATTGTGTGCCCCTCTTGCCAGAGAAATTCCCTATGGCGCAGGAATGGGCGGGTGGTTTTTTCCCAGCGCAGCACGCTGCACCACTGGTTGTAGAGCATGGGCAGGTCACGCCATGAAGTCACCACGTTACTCCAGTGTTCACAAAACAGAGTTTCGGAAGTAGGGCGGATACAAAGCCTCTCAGATAGCTCCTCAGAGCCGCCGTAGGTGACCCATGCAACTTCCGGGGCAAAGCCCTCAACATGATCTTTTTCCTTCTGAAGCAGACTCTCGGGAATAAGCAGCGGCATGGACACATTTTCATGCCCCAGTTCTTTGAATTTCCCATCCAGAACACTCTGTATATTTTCCCAGAGAGCGTAGGCGTACGGCCGTATTATGAAAAAGCCTTTTGTGCCTGAATAGTCAATCAGCCCGGCCTTTGTCACTATATCTGTAAACCACTGCGCAAAATCCTGATCCATGTCAGTGATTTGCTGTACTTTCTTATCCTTTGCCATGTTGGTCTTCCCCTTTTCGATTGTTTCAATTTCTCTATTTTATTATACGATACTTGTCAAGAGGGTGGTAAAGTTACATAAGCATTTGAGGGCAGCCGTCAATACTCAGTTGTGGGCACCTGCTCTGTTATCCGGCCACAGCGGCTGAGAACTTCTTCTCAGCCGCTGTGATATGGGCTACTTAATGTCTTCGGATTTTGCAGTTACTCCGGGATTTTCAGTTATTCCGGGAGCTGAGCCTCATAGCCTGCCGTAGCTAATACGACATACCTAAATGCCCAGTGGGTGCGCGGCACGTCTGTCAGGCTAAAGTCCAGACCTTCAATCATATCGTCTGTAACAGGTTCGCCGAGTGTTTGAAGTGTGACGTAGCGGGTAAGTGCTGTCACCATTTCAAATCTGGTAGCTGTGGCATCAGGTCTGAAGGTTCCGTCCGGGAAGCCTTCAAAGATTCCTTCATACACTGCTTTGAGGATATAATCGGAGCTGACATGGCCTTCAATGTCACTAAATGCATCCTCAGCTACTTCTGTCCATCCCTCTGCCCTTACAAGCATCACTGCCATTTCGGCGCGTGTCAGCTCGGCGCGAGGGCGGAATGTCATTCCTTCGTCGATAATCTCAGCAGCCAGTGCCCATTCAATTGCATCGAAGGACCATCTGCTAGGCGGCACATCTGTAAACGACGGTGTTTCTGCATCCGCTTCAGGCTGCTCTTCCGGGTTATGAATCCTAAACAGAATTGTTACAAATTCTTCTCTGGTGATGCGGTTTGCACCGCGGAAGGTATCATCCGGGAAGCCTTCGATGAATGGGCCAAATCCGGGAATCTCAGCCAGCGGCACTTCTTCATCGTCGATTTCTACTACCGGCGGTGCCTGTGGCGGAGGTGGGGTCGGGGGTACCCAGACATCGCCCGGCGGCGGTGGGGGCGGTGGCGGCGGGGGCGCAACGGGAGTCGCTGTGGCTGTTGCCGCTGCACCTGTGCCCACGCTGTTGACGGCTCTCACCCTCACCGTATACGCAGTGCCATTTGTTAAGCCTGTGAAGGTGTGGGTCATGCCTGCGGGAACCGTTATCCATGTCACACCGTCAATGGAGACCTGGTAATGGGTGACCGGCTCCCCGCCGTCTGATTCAGGAGCTTGCCAGCTTACTGTTATTTGCCCGTTACCTGCCACTGCCGTGACATTTAGCGGCACCGACGGAACGGTTGCATCCGGCGGCGGTGCAACAGGTGTCGCTGTGGCTGTGGCCGCCGCGCCTGCGCCTACGAGGTTAATTCCTCTTACACTTACCGTGTACGTAGTGCCATTTGTTAGGCCTGTGAAGGTGTGGACTCGGCCTAATACCGCCAGCCATGTCACGCCGTCAATTGAAACTTCATAGTGGCCGACTGGTGCGCCGCCGTCTGATGCAGCGGGTTGCCAGCTTATTGTTATTTGTCCGTTGCCCGCTGTTGCAATAACATTTTGCGGCGCACCTGGAATAGTTGGCTGTGGCAGTGGCTCAATAGGCCTCGCTGTGACTGTGGTTGCCATACCTGCTCCCACGCTGTTAACTGCCCTTACTCTCACCGTATACTCAACGCCATTTGTCAGGCCTGTGAATGTGTGGGTCATGCCTGCCGGAACCGTTATCCACGTAACTCCGTCAATGGACACTTCATATGAAGTAATAGGTGCGCCACCGTCTGTCACCGGGGCTTCCCAAGTTACTACTATCTGCCCATTTCCTCCTATTGCCATAACACCTTGCGGCGCGCCTGGAACAGTTGGCTCCTCAAATGTGTATACGCCGCCTGCTGTTGCTTCAAAACTTATTCTGTTTTCGTTGATAGTTTCAAATGGTACCACTGCCCCATTGCTGTTGACCAGCACTCTTGTACTAATTAGCGGGTAGTGTACTACAATATCCCCAGCAGTTCCCACGTGCAGTACCGCCGTGTCGAGGCTCCCTTCGCTCCAGAACTGGTCAACAGTTATGTTGCCGCGGGCGCGCAGGCCTGTTACATGTCCGCTCGCCCATGGGCCATCACGCGGGATGGCGGGCAAAAGCCTGATAACATCAGCATGGCTTTGAATCAGCATTTCTGCCACACCGGCTGTCGCGCCGAAGTTGCCGTCAATCTGGAAAGGCTCATGAGTACCAAAGAGGTTCGGCAGTTTTTGGTTAAGTAAAAGCCCTTGATATGTTCTAAACGCTGCTGCATCTTCAAGGAGGCGGGCGCGGATATTAAGTGTCCAGCCACGGCTCCAGCCTGTTGTGCCGTCTGTGCGGCCGCCGCCCAAGGCCACCCGGATAGCTTCGGTAAAAGCATCATCTTCCGCACTGCGCTCAGGCACAACCCATGTGCCCGGATGAATTGCGAATAAGTGGTTTACATGACGGTGCGGCCCACTGTTCGGGAACGGGTTTTGCAGACCCAGCCTGTCCATTTGACTCTCTTGTCTCCACTCCTGGAAATATCCCGATCTGCCTATGCGCGGACCGCCTAGATTTTCCAGAGAATTTTCTATCTGCGCAAGTCCTGCGCGTTGTTCTGCTGTAATGTTTGCACCCAAACCTGCCGCTTCAAGAGCTGCGGCTGCACCCAGTGCTGCATTAAAAATCTCATATACAAGGGCTTGGTCGCTGGTTGCACCCAAGCTGTAAGGACCATGCTCCGGTGAGTATGATGGATTTGTAACCAAGCGTCCGTCTGTGGAGTCAATCCAGAGATTGTCCTCCCAGAAAATAGCTGCGCCATAGAGAGTATCCCAGAATTCCAGCAATCTAGTTGCATCACGGTTAAAGAGATAGTTCTCCCATATTACCAATGCCATCCATGCGCCGCCTGACGGGGCATAGAACGCTTCCCAAAAGCTCTCAGGTACAGTATGTCCCCAAATATTGTTAACATGGTAGGCTACCCAGCCTCTGGAGCCTTCACCTATTACGCCGCCTCTTTGCACAGGCCTCATGTGATAGTGCTGTGCCACGATTTCACCGCGCGGCACTTGAGCCCTGACATAGGCGAGCATCGGCAAGTGAGTTTCCATTAGATTTGTAACTTCTGCAGGCCAATAGTTCATCTGTACGTTTACATTAGTGTGATAGTCTGCCTCCCAAGGCGGGTTTAGGCCAACAGCCCAAATCCCCTGCAAGTTTGCAGGCAAGCCGCCTTCGCGTGATGAGCCTATGAGCAGGTAGCGTCCGAACTGGAACATAAGCACTTCTAAGTAGCGGTCGAGCTCTGCACGGCGCTCAACTGTCAACCCCTGGTTTGGATTGATGGGATCTGTGAAGGGATTCTCGCCCGGTCCCGGCCATGCGCCACGGTCGCCTGTTCTGCGGCCCGGGCTGCCTCCTGTGCCTCCCGGACGCGGGGCGTCAACAACTTGGTTGTAACCCCAGACAATTTGTTCTGCAGGCTCGGCTGGTGCCTCTTGCGGAAGGCCTTCAAGGCTGAAGTCTACACGGCCAAACAGATTCATATGATCTTCCACATGGTTTGCAAGAAGCTGGTTATATCCCATAGCTGCCGCTGCCAATAGGCGGGCTCTCACAGCCGCAAAGGCTTCATCCCTGTGTATGAAGAAATTGAAATTGTGTGTAATATCCTGGTAGTAGTTTGTGCCTGCAACTGTAAGGAGTATAATCTCGTCAACATCTCTGACATCCAGCATGTTGCCGACTACAGTTATGGCATCATTTGCCACAGCACCGTCACGGATTGGCACAACCATAACTTCCATAACAAAATGCAGTGCCGCATCGGCTAGAGGCAGATGATCCGCAGGCTGCCCTACCATGCGCAAAATGTTCAGGTAGGGTACATAAATCTGCACAGCGGGCTGAGGTGTCACTATGCGGATTAGCTGGTCGAAGCGCTCACTTCCTGTCATACGCATACCCATTACGTTTTGCGGATGGTTCATGAAGTACTCTCTGGTGAAGTTTATTCCTGCGTTATCACCGTTAGTGCGGGTAAACTCTGTTCTGGCAATGCCTGTTTCTAAGAGCAAGGTGCGGTCATAGCTACCCAGCACAAAGGCTGTGTTTTCAGGCGGAGCTGTGGGCGGGGTGCCCTGACCCAGCAATAGGCGGCTTATCTGGAAGCCTCCCGAATCTCTTACAGAACTCACCTCAAAACGGAAGTATGTAAATGTTACTTCCGGTGTCTCAAACACTACACCTGTGTTGCGGGCTGTGGGCATTGCCAGCGTTTGCTGGTTGTGAATTACTGACCAGTCTGTCCTGTTGTCACTGCCTAAAAGCCTCCAGACAGCCGGATCGCGTCCCGGCATATCATTGGCTGTGGCAATGGTAAATGCGTTAAATGTGTAGGGCTGGCCAAATGTCCATTCAACCCAGTGCGGGTTTGCCGCTGACGGCATAGAACCGGTAAACCATTTTGAATCGTTGTCGAGGAAAATATTCTGCGGAACTTCTCCCCCGCCGCCCGGCTGATTTGTTGTGATATTCTGGGCAGGAGGAGGCGGTAAAACCGGCCTGGGCATTTCGGGGTCTAAGAGATTTATTCTGCCCAGTTCCATGTAGGAGCCGAAGTTCGCGCGTCCGCCGGAGAGGTAATATTCAATGTCCCTAACTACTTGACCGCGGTTGGGGTTGTGCCGGTTGCCCGGAGTTCCACCGCCGGGCCAAGGGCCGTCTTGCGATTGCAGGGCCACAGGGTATTCACTTACAACATGAATCCCGCCGGGGCAATTTGAAACGTCGCTGCGCGCAGACATCGGGAAGCTTGCCGGGTAGCAGGGGATGCCATTTTGCGGATCGCAGAACTGAATGTTGGCCGCATATGCCGCCACTTCCGCATCCAACTGCTCGCGTATTCTTTGCAGTGCAGTCTGCGCTGAAAGAGGAGTACCCCGGAAGTTATGCCGGTAGGAGTTCATTGTTGTTCCCGCTGGGTTAGGGTTGGGCATCATATTGTTGTAGTTGGGATTTGCACCCGGCCCGCCTGCCCAAACGGTGTGCTCATTTATGGAGATAACATTTGATACCACACCTCCGAAAAGGTTTGCCCCCATGCGTCCATTGCCTATGTGTGTGGTGTCATTAAATGTTTGGTTGTTGTTTGCAAAATTCGGCCGTGCCGGACGGTCGTGCCGCAGAAGCAAGAAGGCTTCTGCAATATAGGCATCCACATTTGCCGGGCGCAGAATACTCTCTGTATACGGCAGCGGATCTCCCACCAAAACCGGCGGCACCCATGTGCCGGAAATCAGCTCCAGAAACAGATTTACAAAGTTTGCATTGCCTCCGCGGAACACTAAGTACACATCCATAAGCCCGCCGGCCACAGGCTGCCCTGAAACCGCGTGACGCACCGGGTCGCTCGGGAAGTTTTCGTTCCACCCGCCCGTGTTTTGGTTGCTGCCCGCTGTTCCGATTAACGTAAATCCGGCATCTCCGACAGGGAGCAAACCTGTGTTTACCCTGCTCTCTGCAGGAGCGACAACAATGTCAAAGTAGCGCATGTTGTCGCCGCTTCCGGCATAAATTACTTCAAAGGCACGGATTCCCGCCAGCAAGTTGATATCATCAAAACGTATCCAGCTTCCATCACCGGAAATGCTGCCAACAACACCGCCGCCTCCAACATACATGCCGTCATGTGGCGGGGTCGCCCTAAACGCTGCACCGCCAAGGCCGCTCAGGGTTATCTCATTTGCGGGGGGAGGCGGTGGGGGCTGTGGTGTATCCCATGTGCCATCAAGCACTGTGAGCGTCAAATTTCTAAAATTGGTGTTGCTTGTGCGGAAGCGGAGATATACGTCCGCGATGCCGCCCCAAGTGCCGGCCGCAGGCACATCCACCACTGCTGAATCTACAGAGCCGCTCCACCCGCCTGTTCCGGCACCATTTCGGACTGCTGCCGCAATTTCTCTGGCACCCTCAAAGCCTGCTGCTCTATTTTCAGGGTCTCCCACACGCAAGTCAAAGAAGCCGGGATAACCGCCAAGCCCAAAGTACGTTACGAAGAAGTCCACAATACCCGCCTGCAAATCTACATCATTCCAGCGGACCCATGAGTATGCACCGAATCCACCGATGTAGTCACCACCGCCAAATGGCCAGTCCCGGTTGTCACTGCCCTGGCCAAAGTCTGCACCACCTGCACCTCTGCCTGGAAGAAATACAGTTTCGGTTGCAGATAGGGTTAGTTCCAATTCACCAAAGTTGGTGTCAGTTGTGTTAAGCACTATGTAGACATCTCTCACGCCGCCAATAACAGGAGTTGCCTCAGTCAAAGCAGTCCACCGCCCGGCACCTACGCCGCTCCATGGCAGCCCGCCGCCTGCGCCGCGGCTGACACTGCCCACCAAAGTTGTGGCATCAATAGCCGCCGCACCTTCAAGCCTGTTGCCCGGGTCGCCTATCCGGACATCGAAACTCCCGGAGCCACCACCCAAGTAACGGATACGAAATGAACCTAGGCCGTCAGATAAGTCTATATCCTCATAACGAATCCAAGACCCACCTGCAAACTGTCCCACTGTCGCACAGGCCGGGTATTGCTGAAATGCCGCAGCTCCACCCGGACGGGGGTCGCCGTCTGCACTAAAACGTGCATCGCCCCTGCCGGCAAGCGAAATAGTGCTACCAGCGAGGGCGATAATAGCTTCTTCAATTTCATAGACATCTGCGATGCCTACGTAATCAAGCTCCAATGTGCCCCCTCCATCGGCATCTGTTGCATAAACAGCAGCTGCATCAACAGTTTCCACCGCTCTGTTGTCATAGAACGCCGCCGTTGGAAGCGCAACACTACCAAGCAGCATAGACAATGCCAAAACAACTGCAAAAAGACGCCTAAATTTGAATCGTGTCATTATTAATCCTCCAAAATAAAAAATTTGCCTCTTTTATTCTGAGGTTGTGGTTCCTCTTTTTCAGCCGCATTTTTCAGGAATGCGGTTAACCTGTGCCATCGGATATATTTGTGCGCATCACCCCTCAATCCTATAAACGCTCCCAATTCCCATGTTTCATCATCATCAAGCATAACCATTTTTATGCACTATTTCTGCACCAATGATGTGTTTTTAATATATTCTCAAAATTATATGTCAGTATTGCACAAATCGCATTATATTTATATAGCGTAAATTGTCGCAAATAGATGAACAACAATTGCTATACTTGCTCGATTGGACTTTTTCCTTTCAACCTGTTATATTATCTGATATAAGGGGTGAATAATTTGATTGCTTTAGCATGTGACCACGGCGGTTACGAACTTATGCAGGCTGCAAAGCATTTTCTTGATGAGCGCGGCCTTAAGTATGAAGATTTTGGGACTTATTCGGCGGAGAGCTGCGACTACTCCGACTTTGCACTGCCTGCCTGCCACGCAATAGCAAGCGGCACTTGTAGTGTAGGCTTGCTCATCTGCGGCACCGGCATAGGCATGTCTATTGCCGCCAACAAAATACCCGGCATAAGAGCCGGGCTTTGCACTAACAACTTCATGGCTGAAATGACCCGCGCCCATAATGACGCAAATGTCCTTTGCCTAGGAGCCCGCGTCACAAGCGAAACTGAGGCGCTGGGCATTATAGACGTATTCTTCAGCACCGATTTTGAAGGCGGCAGACACAGCAGGCGTGTCGAGAAGCTAAACGCCCTCGACCGTGAAAGAGAGTAAATTTTGGCTAAGCGGTACGTTCCAAATACATACAACAACAAGCGGGCGCTCCGCCTCGTGCTGGGTACAATCGTGTCTGTGTTTGTGTTGCTCTTAGCATTGTTTTTAGTGCTGTTTTTCGTACTAGAAGGATATCTTGTAGACGGCTACATAGACATCCCCTGGCTAGGATATGATTAAAAACGAGTCCGCACCCGCAATGCCTTCGCCTCTGAGCGCTAGGCCGGGAGTCCCCGCAGGACAAAGTCCGCCCCTGAGAAGCTCTCAGAGGCGGACTTAGTAAATGACAAAACTTTATAAAAACTTCTCAAAATCCACAAGTGTTTCGTTGCGGCCTTCGGCGCGAAAGTCCCTGCCGTAGAGTATGGAAGCCCACTTGATTAAGGTGTCCAAAACCTCCGTCTGAACCCCTGCCGCCTTGCCCGCGCAGCTTGTGGGCACGCAGCCCGTTATAATGTCCTCAAATATGTACCTCGTGTCGATATCTGTAGGTGCAAGAACCGTCTTGTAGGCATCTGTGTTTTGAATTTGCTCAAAAAGCGAGTTGCCGCGTGAACCATAGGCCTCGGCCAGCCACTGGCGGGCTGTAGGAATCGAAACACCATAGGCTTTGGCAACACTGACCCTCTCCACGTCCATTTTTTCCAGAAGCCCAGCAACAAGTGGGGAAATCCCCTGCATGTAGAACTTGAAATCCTCCTTGGCCTCAACTCTGGTAATATTCATCAAAATTGGCATAGGGTGGAATATCATCCCAATGTTTGAAAAGCCTGTGTACAGAATGCTCTCGGCTAGGCTGAACATAGGGAAAATCTCACGCATTATATCCAGCAAGCGCTCGGCGTATACATTGTCGTGGGCGGCGATGCGCACACTGTCCTTTATTTTGTAAATCTCGGGCTTGCGCAGCTCGGGGCAGCGGCATGTGAACGCAAATGTGTCTGTTTCACCCAGCATGATGTCCGCCTTGCAGCCACATTCTGACAGCACTTTGGAAAACGCCAGAGTGCCAAACGTGCGGCCGGGGTTTAGTACGACAGCCTGACCGTCAGCAAGATGCGGAGCCATCGCCCTAGATACTATAGGGTGGTACTGCGCGGGAGTAGTGACCATTATGAGGTATGCTCCCTCGACGACCTCGCCCATGTCTGCGCTAATGAGGTCTACATCCACTTCGGCCTGTACTTCGCCGCTGATTACAAATTTATTGTCGGGAAACATATCAACGCGCTCGGCCTCTCTGGCGTACAGGGCGGTTTCATAACCCAAATACTTAAAATAGGCCGCCATCGACTGCCCGCCGTTGCCGGAACTGATTACTGCAATCTTTTTTCTCATGTGAAGCTCCCTTTCCCTAAAGTGCTACTTTGATGGCTTTTCCTGTCAGCTTTTCAAGCCTGGTGCGCTCATCCATCGGCCGGCTGTTTTTAGTATCCCAGGCTAGGCACTGTCCGTTTTTAACTCTCGTTTCGAGGGTGCCTTTGAAATCGCCTGTTTTGACTATTTGCGGGGCATCAAGGATGCCTCTTTTTATACAGTCTGAGAGCACCGCAGCATCGCCAAGGGGATCATCTGAAGCGTCGGCGTACTCATCCCTGATGAAATTTAGAAGATATTTAGTTTCGCTCAAAAGCTCATCCCTGCGCTCCCTGATTTTGGCTTCGTGCAGGGCTTCTGCATTGCCCGACAGTGTCGAGCGCACCACACCGCGGACTATTTTGCAGCTCTCAATTATTACCTCAGGAGTCGCAGCATGAAGGGCTTCGCTATATCCCACGACGTGGATAATGTGAGGCCTGACATTCATTTGCAGGGCTGTGGATGCCGCGAGCTGACCCTTGGCTATATTCTCATCTCCGCTCAAAAACGGAAGGCCTGCACGGGTCTGCCTGTATACTCTAAAATCTTTGTCCGCCAGTGATTCCGAGAGTTCAATTTGAGCCAGGGCCTTGGCCAAGTCCATCGAAAAGCTCAGGGAGTTGGGGACATTGAACATGTACTGGGAAATATAGTCCTTAACACCATATTTCTTGGCGTTATACGCACTTATATAGGACGCGGCAACTGAAATAGTGTCGTGTGCATCCCTCAGCCCCCAGTGATGGGGTTCGTTTAACTCAACAGGTATGCCCAGCTTGCCATGAAATGCTATGAGTGCCTGAGCCTCTTCCATGGATGTCTTAATGGGCCTATCACCCCTGCCATCGAGCTCATTATACCAGCATAAAGGCACTGCGCACCATGCGTTTGCAATAGTTTCATTGAGCACCTGCGCCAACGGGATGACATCTGCCGTGCCACTGTAGCAGCGCATCAGAGGGAAGTTGCCGCATTGGGAAGCCTCTTTTAGCTCCATAAAGCCCTCAGCGTCATAGACCGGCACGCCTCCCGCCCCGTCCATTTCAGGCCTGCGGTCTTCCGGTTTGAAGAAATACTGCTGGGTATTCTGGTCAATGCCTAGGGAGATTACATCCAGCACACGGGACTCTGCTATCTCTGCAATCCCTTCTCGGGTTTCTTCAAATGACGGCAGCCCAAAGTGGTGGCGCAGAAGCGGATACGGCTGCTTCTGTGCAAGCCTGCCTGTGAGGTCGCCGGCAAACAACTCCGCCGAGCTCTTGTCAGGCAGTTGCCCTGTTCTAAGGAATGTAATACTGTCGTCAATATCATCCGTACCGTCGAAAATGACATCGAAGAAGTTGAGCTCGCGGATTTTCTCAGCCACAGGCAGTGTGCCGCCAAATATCCAGACCGGCTTGTGTGTTAGCTTAGTGCTTTTTTCAATGAGTTCGCGGACTATTGTAACTCCGTTTTCAGGGGTTAGCCTGTAGCCCAGTGTTATCATTACCGGTTTATTTTGTTCAATGCTCTCAAGTACCGAATCGACACTCACCGCCGGCCCGAGAAATAATGTTTCATATCCCTCATCCTCAGCCAATGCCAAAAAATGTGCAGCGCCTGCAACATGTACACAGTTGCCCAAAGACGCGCCTATTACCATGCCCTTTGACAATATACTCACATCCTTTCAGGTTATTCTCTTCATTATATATCATTTTGGAGGTTTTGTACATTACCGGGTGTGCAAAAATTCAAAAATTCGTATTGACAAATTTTTATAATATGCTATTATACTTTTTACACATGTGCGGGTCACGCATGTGCAGGCGCAGCAGGTTGATAATGCAACATCTGTGCATAGCGTTAATTTAATAGTGCGGGCGTAGCTCATCTGGTAGAGCGCCACCTTGCCAAGGTGGAGGTAGAGGGTTCGAGCCCCTTCGCCCGCTCCATAGGAAAAAGACTGTCTATCTAGGCAGTCTTTTTCCTATGAAGCGGGCTTGCGCAAAACCGGAAACTATGATATGTATAGTAATTATTGTTACCCCACGCACTATACTTGGAGGTATTTTCTAATGGTTGAAAAACTTGCCGTAACCCACCGCGCCAAAGTTTGGCAAATAGGGTTTTTCTCGCTCAATGATGTCGCTGTAAATTTTTATTGGATGATGATGACATATATGGCCTTTTATTTGCAGGGAGTCCTAGGCCTCACAGTTGCAATCGCTTCTTTTTTGCTTGCGGCTTTGAATATTTTTGACGGCATTACAGACCCTATTATAGGCTTCATCATGGACAAGACCAGCGGAAGGTTTGGCAAATTCAGGCCTTTCATGGTGCTTGGAAATATTGTTCTGGCTCTCAACCTCGCCCTTCTCTATGCCACAAGCCACGCACCGGCCGCCTTTGTGCTGCCGCTTATAGTTGTCTGTTTTATAATTTACGATATAGGATTTACTCTACAGTCAAATGTGACCCGTGCCGCCCAGGCCGTACTAACCAAAGATCAAAAGCAGCGCCCGGTTTTTGCAGCTTTTTCAACTGTTTTCAGCGTCCTTTTGTTTGCAGGCACGGCTCTGGTTGTCAGCAATTTCCTTGTCCCCTTGCACGGGGGCTTCAACGCTGAGATGTTCCGGCATTTTTTCGCAATAGTAGCAGCCGCCTCTATCATCTGCACTATCTTGGCTGTCATCGGCATTAGCTCAAAGGACCGCCCGGAGTATTACGGCTTGCTGGAGCAGGATGCCCAGCACAAAGTCAAATTTAGGGATTGCATCGACATTTTGAGGCATAACCGAAATGTCCTCATGTTAATTATCTCCGCATCCACAGACAGGCTGTTTTCACATATCGCCTCAAACGCCGTGGTCGTTGTTATGATTTTCGGAATAATAAGCGGAGATTATGCCCTGCATGGCCAGAGCAGCATGTTTGTTGCTCTACCGAGCCTTGTTATCTCGGTTTTGACGATAATGATTTACGCCCGCCGGCGCGGTCAAAAAAAGGCTCTGCTTTTTGCCACAAAAGGTGCAATGATAGCAAATGCAGCTTTGTTTCTGGCTTTTATTTTCGCAGACCCCACCACTCTCAACTTTCAGACTTGGAGCCTCTTTACGGTGATTCTGGTAGTGACCCTCGCATTTAGAGGGGGCTTTTCCACTGTAGGCAGCCGCATTGTCATCCCAATGATTGGCGACTGCTCGGACGACGAAGTTTATAGGGCAGGAAAATTTGTCCCCGGAACTATCAGCGGGCTGTTCACATTTGCCGACAAGATTTTCGGTGCACTAAACGCGGTAGTTGTTGGAGCGCTCCTCATTGCCGCAGGGTACGGCTACATGTTCCCCACCCCCGACACGCCGCTTTCGCAGTCAATTTTCGTCATTGCCATGCTATGTTATATCGGACTGCCGATGCTCGGCTGGATTATAAACTTAATCGCACTAAGATATTATGACCTAACCCCGGAAAAAATGGAGAAAATTCGAGGACAGCTATCATGAATCAGTATCAGATAAACGGCGAAAAACTCGACTGCGTTGATTTGAAATGCCTTGTTATAAGCAGGGGTGTCAATGTGGACAAAGATGTATACAAAACTTTTTCAGTTGATAACAGGTTAAATATTAGCCCGCTTGCGTGTAACTGTATGATTTTATCCGACGGAACAGTGGTACAGCTTACAGATATGAGCTTTCACCTGCGCTACTTGACCGGCATTTTGTCATGGGATAACCTAAAGCTGCTGCGTTACGCTTCACAGTTAGGAACTCCCTTCAACCTAAAGATAGTTGACGGCAAACCTGCACTCTTTCACGAAAAAGAATTTCTTGATTTCGTTTCCTTCCCCCCTTATACGGATTTTTACAAACAAAAGACATCTTCTGGGCTCCCTTATATCGGAAATTCCGTGATTCAGGGCTACGACTGGGTGGCTTTCCAGTGCCTGTGGGTGTGCGAGTATGCCCTTTCTGGCAAGGCCTGCGAGTTTTGCTTCAGCGGCGATGCTTTCAAAAGCATGGCTGAAAAGGGCAAAAAGCTGCCGCCCCCAGTGATGCCTGCCGATGTTGCCGAAATCGTTGAATACGGAATTAAGAACGCAGGCTGTAGCAGCATTCAAATAACAGGCGGGTCAACACATAACGGGCGGTCTGAATCCCGTAACATCCTAAACTATATTACAGAAATAACCACAAAATTAGGCGGCCTTGAAAACATCACCGGGGAAATGCTTTTGTACATAACCCCGCCCGATGATACGGCAATAATTGACAAATATTTCCAAAGCGGCGCCGACAGAATTGCGTGCAGCCTGGAGCTTTGGGACGAGGCGCGGGCAAAGCTAATCACACCGGGCAAAATTGAACTAACAACACGAAAGCAGCATCTGGATGCCCTTGAATACATCTCGGCAAAATACGGCCCCGGCAAGGCATTTTCAAACTTCATCATCGGCATTGAGGAATTTGAAACCCTAAAAGAAGGTGCGGCATACTTAGCTCAGCGTGGAATCATGCCCTCTGCTTCCATTTGGATGCCTATGGGCAGGCCGGTTCAGGGCAGCATGAAAGCCCCCGAACTATCTTATTACAAACAGGTCAAGGAACTATTTGCGGAGCTTTATCAAAAACACGGCTTAAAGCCTGTAGAAAATTCAGGGCTCAACGTGTGCGTTGAGCGCGATATTTGGAAATACTCCTGTAGCTAATGTCAAAATGTTAAGAAAGGACGGCAACTGATATGGAAAATATTTTGGAAAACGTAAAAGAATATTACGGTCAGCAGCTAAAAAGTAAAAAAGATTTGCAGACAGGAGCCTGCTGTGCTGCGGAAAGCCCCCCTGCTGAAATACTGGAGATTTTGCCTCTGATTGCAGACGAGATAAAAGACCGCTTCTATGGCTGCGGCTCGCCTTTTCCACCGCTCCTTGAAGGCATGACCCTCCTAGATCTCGGCTGCGGTACGGGCAGGGATGTCTACATTGCCTCAAAACTCGTGGGTGAGTCAGGCAAGGTAATCGGCGTGGACATGACAGCGCAGCAAATTGAAACCGCCATTAAGTATAAAGAATTTCACCGCGAGCGCTTCGGACATAGTGCATCAAATGTTGAGTTTCACCAAGGATATATTGAGGACCTTAAATCACTTGGCATAGCCGACGGAAGCGTGGATGTGGTTATATCCAACTGCGTCATTAACCTCTCCCCTGCCAAGCCACAGGTTTTCGGCGAGATATTCCGAGTTCTAAAACCCGGCGGAGAGCTTTACTTCTCCGATGAGATCGGAA
>Ga0209755_10000847_pt1 | contig 52466 bp, 55 predicted proteins | sample TergutCo191P1_FD_187301 | JGI IMG/M metagenome (GOLD analysis project Ga0209755, IMG submission 187301) | Cornitermes sp. P1 segment gut microbial communities from Petit-Saut dam, French Guiana - Co191P1 (SPAdes) (version 2) | ecosystem: Host-associated > Arthropoda: Insects > Digestive system...
CCATAGTTACAAGCATCTGTAATGTTGCGGGCAAAGAAAAATGTTCTGCCGGGGATAAGGCTGTTCATATCTTCGTTGTACACACGGCAAGCTTCCAGTATTTCACCGCAGAGCATAATAATTCTGTGGCGGTTTCCTTTGGACTGTGCAATGAAAAGTTTTCCGCTTTGCAGATTAACATCTTGCATCGTAAGCTTAAATGCTTCACTTGGGCGTATGCCACAACAGTACAGTAATCGGAGTAACGTTGGTACAATGATGTGCGCGGCAGGATAATACTTTGTGGCGACAACCCTTTCGGCAGATTTCCATAGTGTAATCAACTAGTTGTTGGTGTATATGTGTGGGATATAACGCTGACTGCCTTTTATCTAAAAAAGCCTGCGAGAATAAAAAATCTTTGCGGGCTTCTTGCGTTATTTAACAGTTTTCGTGGGTCTACTAGATGAAATGAATTTTGTAAAACATCCATTATTCAGCTATTTCTTTGCAAGCCTTTTTGTAAGAGAAGCGTCTACCAGAGACTTCATTTGAATTATGGCTGTGCTATTTAACTGTATCAATCTATCACGCTGGTCAATGCCCTGCCGAATAAGTAATGCATTTATGCTTTCGATGTTTGAAAGCACAATCAATTGCTCTAATGTGGCATAGTCGCGCATATTTCCGTCTTTATCTGGATTTGTAGCCCGCCATTGCCCTGCTGTCATGCCAAAAAGAGCCACATTTAATAAGTCGGCTTCTGTGGCGTAAACGAATGATGCCTGCGCTTTAGTTACTTCTTCGGGTATGAGTCGCTCTTTTACTGCATCTGTATGGATTCGGTAATTAATTTTCGATAATGTTCGTTGTAAGTTCCATTCGAGGGATAGCCGCTCATTTTCTTCCTGTTTCAAGCGTTGGAATTCAGTTATTAAGTACAGCTTAAACTCAGGGCTTAGCCATGTAGCAAACTCAAATGCAATATCACGATGAGCATATGTGCCGCCATACCTACCCGGTGTCGCAATAATGCCGACAGCATTTGTGCGCTCTGTCCATTGTTTCGTGGATATGATGAAACTGTTATCTACGCTCTCCATTTTAATGTTACCGAATTCGGTAACATTAAAATTTGGATTGTGAAGTTGCTCCCATGATCCTAAGAAATTTAACGTATAGCCTGTTCTCATCCAGTGGGAAATAACAAGTCCTGTCGCATCGGCGTTCTTGTATTTTGCCATGTCTGTAAGCGATATGTATTCATTCTCTTGGTGTGTGAGAATTGCAACGGCTGACCTTGTACGTTTACAGTTTCTTTTTTCTTCATACTTAATCATACCCCTAATTTTAAGATGTAGTTTATTTCTTTAAGTCTTTTACAATGCCTGCAATATTAGAAAGCTGTTCTGGCGTTAGCGATTTCAAGTCAGAAGTAATTTCATTCAGCTTCTCGGGGTTATCTGCGTCGATATCAAAAAAGTCTTTGGGTGAAATTTTGAAGTATTCACAAATATAATAAAAAACGGGCATGGATGGCAATGAATTTTTGTTCTCTATGGAGTTAATATATCCTGCGCCTTGTCCAAGAGTGAGACTCATATCCCTCGCAGAAACCCCTTTTGCCGAGCGCAACTGCGTTATCCGCTTAGATAAAAAATCATTAAAATCTTCAATATTAAGCATCTCGAAGCACCTCCCATACTATTTTAGCGGAGAGATGCCTTGATTTTATCCTGTATGAAAAGCTGTTTTGTTTGACATATCCGATATCATGGGATATTATGTAATTAATGTGGCTTTTTATCGGTCACGCCAGAAAGTATACGCAAGATGCTTTTGGCGTTATGCGATGCTTTATAAAAGACATAAAAAAGACTCTGCTTATGTTAGCACAGTCATAATTTTCGTAAAGTGTTGTCCTTGACGAACGGCACTTGTTCGTCAATCCGACAGATACCATTATGCGCTATGTTGCTTAACGTGTCAACATGCAAATTAAAAAAACGTATTCTGTGGGAAAATAGGGGTTGACAGCCTATCTGCAAAGAAAATGCTGTAAATATATGGCAACTAAATCAAGGCGTTTTGTTTATACGAATTTTATAGCCGTCAATTTTCTGGTCAAAATGACTAGCTGTAAGTTCCGAATAAAATTGATATGTAAAGGAAATTCAATTATTCGGAGGTAATTATTTTGCCAAAAGCAGGAAAGAACATCTATAAGCGCAAGGACGGTCGGTGGGAAGGACGCTACCCTAAGTGCCTTGATACTAATGGAAAAACCATTTATGGCTCTGTCTATGGCAGGTCATGCACCGAAGTAAAAAAGCATCTTGCAGCAGTTAAGATTATGGTTTCCGCCGTAAAATCGTGTGCAACCGTCACCACCAGCACTACTTTAACATTTGCCGATATCGTAGAGTTATGGTTGTCGGCAACCGCTCTCAAAGTGAAGCCATCTACATATGCTGGCTACACATCCACGCTTGACCTTCATGTATTGCCTTCATTTGGAGGGCGGCGGATTCATGCAGTTACCGCTATGGAAATTAATCGTTTCGCCAAAGAGAAGCTGGAAAACGGTCGTGCCGATGGCAGTGGCGGTCTATCTCCCAAAACCGTGCGGGATATGCTTTCCATAATAAAATCAGTTATGGATTTTGCATGGAACGAAAAAATAATCGCTAGCCGTATCGCCATCACGTATCCGAAGCACCACCAAGAAAAAATACGGGTGCTGTCTCGCCAAGAACAAACGGCACTTGAAGCGGTTTTAACCACCGACATCAGTATCCATAAATTGGGCATATTACTGTGCCTTTATACGGGCATCCGTGTTGGAGAAGTCTGCGCATTGGTTTGGCAGGACTTCTCTTATGAATATGATATGCTGTCAGTTCGGCAAACAATGCAGCGGATTAAAAATTTAAGCGATGATGGGAACAAGACGAAAATCATCATCGACACCCCAAAGAGCCTGCGGTCTGTTAGGGATATTCCCATCCCTTCATTTATAACCTCTTTGCTTCGGAGTTTTGCCGCTGGCAGTCATACTCATTTTTTGGGAACAGACGAGGCTTCATTCGCAGAGCCGCGCACCATGCAGAACCACTTTATGAAAAGTATAACAGCGGCGAATATCCCTGATGCTAATTACCACGCCCTTCGTCACACGTTCGCCACCCGCTGTATTGAAGCAGGGGTAGACATAAAATCGCTTAGTGAGATGCTGGGGCACGCCAACGTAAGTATCACGCTTAACCGTTACGTCCACTCCTCATTTGAACAAAAGCGTGAGGGAATGAACAGGTTGGAGAAGCATATCGGAAGCAAAGGTTAATTCTGGTCAAATTTATCGTCAATAAGCCGTACAAGTTCGCTGTTTAGCGGGTTTGTACGGCTTCTTTCGTCAAGGACAACACTTTACGACACCGTGGTGGGGGATATTTCCTTTGGAAAGGAGTGGTGCAATTGGCATCGATGAGATTCTTTGGGAGGTGGTAGGCTATGACTTCTGAGGAGAAATTAGCCCTGTGTAAAATAATGGCATCTAATCTATCCACACTACGGGAAAAAGCGAAGCTAACTCAAGACGAATTAGCCGATAGGTTGGGTTTGACAAGACAGACCATAAGTGCCATTGAAAACGACAAGCGCGATATGCAATGGAGCACCTTCTCGGTGTTGATTATGTTTTTCGCAAGCAACGAGGAAATCCAGCAAATCATGGTTGCAATGGGCATTATTAACAGTAACGTTGAAAGACTCTTTAGCATAGGTGCAAAACTGAAGTAATGCAGAATTTAGAATAATCGGCTGATTGGGAAACAGTTGAAAATTTTACTGTGGTGTCGTATACGCAATTATTGTGGGGGGTACATAAATCCACATACAGCGTATCGAGCCAAATACCAACTTCAAGGGGGAACGCCAAAAGTGGTTGCACAAATTCATGATACACGGTGTTCCGGCTGCGGAGAACCGGCTGACATAGGGCAAACCAAATGCAAATATTGTAAAAAGCCAGTTTTAATTTCGACTTTCAACAGCGTCCATTCCATGCCAATGCCTATGTTGAGTCAATATGCAGCAGCGCATCGAGAAGGCTTGCAAGGTGACCCCGGCAATAAGGATTTAAATAACTCTCTTGCCATGTGCAACTTAAAACTCAAGCTGTATGACAAAGCATTTACAGCATTTGAGACGGCAATGGATGATAATTTTGACAATCCCGAAACTTTCTTTTATGCAGCAGTTTGCATTCTTGGTGGTAAGAAGGCGTATCTCGCCAAGCGCCCGGATATTGATAAAATCGAAGGGTATGTAAATGCTGCTTTGGCAATAGAGCCGAGGGGGATATTTCATTATTTTATGGCTTACATAAAATATGATTACTTTGAGCGCAAAAGCCTTAACACATCCCCAACCTATCAAGAATCCTTAGCGATGGCGAATGCAGCCGGAGTTTCTTCGTATGACATTGAGCAGTTGTATGGGATTTTAGGTGTTGCGTGCCCCGAAGTTTTTCAATGACTGTTCTAACCGCCATTTTTTAGGATGTGCGGACAATCAGTGAGAACGCACACAAAAATTGTAGCGAAAAAGGAGGATTGCTGAATTATGATTACAAAAATTTGGCGTGGGAGCGGATAACCTCCTTTTTCGCTTTCGGGTTTAACGGTGTCCCCGCGAAATAAAAACGCTGTGGAAGATTCGTACAATCGCCGTTCGGTACGAAATTTTCCAAAAATCATGAACGTCTAAAAAATTTTAGGAGGAATTTAAGCATGACGTGTCCTAAATGCGGCAGCACAGAAGTAACAATGCAGATGATGAACGAGGACAAGAACAAAGGGTGCTTGTGGTTGTTGTGGTTCGTGCCTGTTATCGGGTGGATTGCGATGGCTATCATACTGTTTACTAAAAACAAGAAAACAGTAACCAAAGCCCTTTGCCAAAAATGCGGTAAAAACTGGGATGTTAAGAAGTAATTGAAACGAAGTCAAGTACATCTCAGCACAGCGACTCCATGGCATCCACCATATGCATTTATAAAGGATGCCATGGAAATCGCCTCCGCAAGGTCGAATTAAATTGTAAATGGAGGCCATAAAGATGGATTATAACCACAATAGGAGATATTTTGAAAATTCCAAAGTCCCCATGTATATTTCAATTGGGCTTGGCGTTTTTGGGTTACTCCTTTTTGCAGGTGGCGAGGTTGGCGTTATTCTCGGACTGCTATTTATAGCCGGCGGGGGCGCAGTGTTTTATTTCCTTGATTACAAAAAAAGAATCAGCGATGAGGAGCTTGACCGAATATGTGAGAGTCAGATTCGTGACCTTAAAACTGAAGCCTTAAATAAATTGGGCATTGATGAAGATGAGGTTAACGAAGCCGGGCATTTTCAAGTGAGTTGTTATGACTATGATGCAAGGGGAACTCTTAACAAAAAAGGTAAAGATGGTGTGTGGCGGTCATCCCAGTATAAGACTGATATTTTCTTCTTTTCAAGAGATGTCGCACATTGTTTCACAAGGAGTTTTTCTATAATCAAAAATGAACAACGTGACTCTACTGAAGAATACTTTTACAGAGACATTGTTTCGGTAAAGGTAGCAGAAAACGAGCGGAAAGACCAAGTTTGCGGTGAGTATGTAGAATTAACTACAACTGCTGGAACAGTGTTTAAGTTTGCGTTCAGAAAATCGGAGGCAGACAAAGTAAGCCGTTCGATTAACGGAATGCGTAATCTGCTTAAAGATAAGAAACAAACAATGGCTTAATCAGGTTAAGATTATCGCTTTTATGCGAGGAGGATTATTTATGATTAGCAGAGTGGCAAACAGAATGGGTCTTTTTGGCGGCAAAAAAACACCAAAAATCTTAATAGCAATTGGTGTAATCGTGGTTCTCGCTGTGGCTTTTATAGCAAGGCGGCGAAGCTACGAAAGGGGATATATTGTTTGAACTGATATGTCAAAACGAATTATTTTATGGCTTCTGCGTTTTTATAAAAAACGCATTTCCCCTTTGGGTGTAGGAAAGCATTGTCGCTTTACCCCTACGTGTTCAATGTATATGTATGAAGCGGTTGAGCGTTACGGGTCTATAAAAGGGGTAAAAATGGGGCTGAAGCGTTTGGCGCGTTGCCATCCATACGGTGATAGTGGATATGACCCTGTTCCGTAGGCATATTCATCATGAATATTCTTGATGTATGCGTCACGGTGAGGGTTTTGTTCATGTGAGGAGGATAGTAATGGCTGGGGTTTCAATAATTGAACTCGCTAATGGTGAGCGAATAGGGTTGTGTGCCGTTGAGATAACGGCTGTTCCTCATGTTTCGACTTTATACAAGCGTTACCCAAACATCGCAAATATAGACACCGAATACAAACAGGATATGGCGCGCTTATTATCGGAGGTTTACCAAAATTATAAAAATCCAACGAATAGTTGCCAAGATATTTCGTTGGAAGTTTTGTGGTTGACACAAGAAGTGAAGAATCAACCATTCAAGGCTTCGATTACGTTGCATATAATAATCCGCGCAATCGGTAATAATGAATTGGATATAAATAATGCAATTTCATCGCTTTTGCGGATTTGCAAAGCAACCCTTGATTTTGGTAAATACGATTACCGGGATGTTGATGCAAAAGATTTGCTCAACCGTGTCCGCAATGTAAACAGTCAGTCTATTAAGGCCGTTGTAAAAAATGAAGGGCTGGAGAATATGCAAAATTCTCTCATGCCCTATTGCTATGCGTTTGATAGAATTGCTGTTACTGAAAACGATATGAGCCGAATTGTTAGTGCCTTAATTGATTACCCCGACTGTGCTATTTCTTTTCAGATTATACCAGCGGTATATTCACAAGAGGAAATGGCGGCAGTTGATGGAAACACACAAATGCTTGGTACACTTTCAAAAGGTGTCATGGAAATGGGAATCGGTAACATCAGCTTTGCATTGGCAGAAAAACACGCTGAAACATATAAATACTATTCCCAAAATAAAAACACAGCACAGTTTTCGTTTAACGTACTTGTTTATGGAGCAACAGAAGCGACAAATTCCATCGCTACGAGAATTCTTGCTCAATTAAATAATAGTAGCGAACTCCGCATTGTTTCACTGCCGGCAGGAGATGTTCTTAAAGGCGATAATTTTTATCCGCTTCCGTGGGCAACGCATGAAACAATCCTTGGAATAGAGAGAAATCCGTCTGTTTGGAACACGGGGCTTAACTTAAATTCTTTTTATAACCTACCATATGTTATAACCGCAGAAGAAGCCTCCGAGTTATTTCGACTTCCAGTCGGAAGCGATACTGTATATGCAGGACTTCAAGTAAACGAATCCAGCAAAACAAGCCGTACATACGCAGACAATGTTGTCGGCGGCGGTGACATAGTTGTAGGCACGTTAAAATCATCCTCGCAAAATGACACTATTGGCATTTCGTTGAATGACCTTACCAAGCATATGTTGGTCGTTGGAACGCCGGGGTCGGGTAAAACAACTTTTTCAGTTAGTCTTCTCGACCGATTGTGGAAAGACCACAAAATTCCCTTCTTAGTAATCGAACCTGCGAAGAACGAATACCGAGCCTTGGTACAAAGCATACCCGATTTGCAAATATTTACACCGGGTAAAAATTTTATATCGCCATTTGCATTTAACCCATTTGTGCCACCTAAAAATGTCCGACTGGAAGCATATAAATCGACGTTAAAAACCGCATTTGCGGCAGCAGTTTCAATGTCATCTCCGCTTGATAAAATTTTTGAAGAAACAGTAAATAACTGTTACTCCGATTTTCGTTGGTTAGACACGTACACGAGCGATAATATGGGACAGGCGTTTAATATTGCTGATTTCATAAAGTGCTTCGAGGAAACCTTTGATGCAATCGGATATTCGGGTGAGGCGAATAACATCGGGCGTGCTGGTGTAGTGCGTTTGCAAAGTCTTGTGAATTTATTTGACAATTATTTTTCAGTACCGATTGAGGATTTACTGACGAAGCCGACCGTAATTGAACTTGCGGCAATAGAGAATAGCGACCAAAAGGCTCTCATTATTTCGTTATTGTTGCTTTCGATTTTGGCTTATGTAAACAGTAATTATATTGGCGAGGGTGCTTTGCGGAATCTTATTCTTTTAGAGGAAGCCCATGTGCTTCTTGATGCAGATAGCAATACGGGAGATGGTGAGGCTAACCCAAGCGTTATAGCACAAGGATTAGTAAAGCGGATGCTTGCAGAAATACGCTCTTATGGTGTAGGCGTTGTTATTGCTGACCAATCTCCACGAAAAGTTACATTAGATGTTGTGGCACTTACTGATATAAAAATTGCTTTTCGCTTGGTTGAAGCAACAGACAAACAGATTTTAGCTGATAGTTCAAATATGAGCGAGGTTCAAGAGCAACGGCTTGGAAAATTAAGACCTGGCGAAGCGTTTTTGTTTTTCGGAAAACTTGACGAACCAGAAGAAATAAAAACAGAGGACTATCGGCTTGCCAATAACATTAATATAACACTTTCGGATGAAAGCATAAAATCGTTGTCCACCTATTGGAATGGTCGCAAAGACAAATTGCGTCCATATCCTTCATGTGCATATTGCCAGTATTGCGCCGCAGGGTGTGATTACGATAAACGCATCTTAGGTCGGGAAATAGCAAGACGCATTTTTGTTAAAAAATTCAAGCCAGACAGCGACGATTCTCAGATAGTAAAAGACGTTTTTAGGCGAATAGTCGATTTAATTAAGCATGAATTAAACGACGAGGCATATGACCAACACTTACTTGCCTGCGTGGAAGTTCATTTGTTGCGCCGTATCAGATATGGAACGAAAATTATGATTTCGGATGCCACTATAAAAGAAACGCTGTCAAAAATTTGAGGTGTGACTTATGCCAAAAGGATTTGAAATAGTTAGCGAGAGTACAATTGAAGCCCAAAGTGTGGGGAGTAGACCTGCCGGGGATTTAGGCGGCGATTTGGCAAGCAGCAGGGGCATAGATATTCACGCTGTACGTCCAAACGAACACGCTTCTATATTTCGTAGTGAAGTGCGTGAAGGTGCAGTTGGATTCGGAAATTATGTGGCTGATAACCCATTTCATGGGGATTCCCCCGGAAAGTATGTTGGCAAAGGCGCGGCGTACCAAGCTGACCACATAGGCAAAGCTGGTTATTATGGTATGGCTGGAACTATGGATGCGGCCATTAGGCAACATGGAAACGTAAGTGGTGGGCTTAATAACTATGAAATAAATAAATCAATAAATGAAGGTGCTGCTTCAGCAGGCAGAACAGAACCCGTAGAACCGTTACAAGACGGCGCACATTATTATAATGAAGATGGCGTTCGGGTAACGGATTCACGTTACGACCCCGATAATATGACACCTGAGAGAATAGATGAAATTAAGAACACCAATGACCCCCTATATCCTGACGAAAACTGGCAACCGCCGGAAACTAATGATTCCGCGGGCGATGACCTGAACGCTGGCACAAATGAGCAGCCAAGTGATAACCATGCAGAGGACGCTCATGCTGATGAGGGGGAAGACCTCAATGCTGGTTCGGATGAACCAATGAACGATACCCAAGCGGAAGATGCCTCTGCTGATGATACCCAAGCCGAGGATGCACCCGCAGACGATACCCAAGCCGAGGACGCTCCCGCTGATGATACACAAGCGGAAGATGCCCCCGCTGATGATATCCAAGCCGAGGACGCTCCCGCTGATGATACCCCAGCGGAGGATGCCCCCGCTGATGATATCCAAGCGGAAGATGCCCCCGCTGATGATATCCAAGCCGAGGACGCTCCCGCTGATGATACCCAAGCCGAGGACGCTCCCGCTGATGATACCCAAGCCGAGGACGCTCCCGCTGATGATACCCCAGCGGAAGATGCACCCGCAGACGATATCCCAGCCGAGGACGCTCCCGCTGATGATGCGTCATTTGACGAAACACCTGTCGAGGACTCACCAACCGATGATACACATTCGGATGATGCGCCAACAGATGATGCGCCAACAGATGACACACCTGTTGATGAAACGCCTTCCGATGATGCGCCCGTGGAAGATTCTCCAACAGATGACTCCCCTGTTAATGATTCTCCTGCGGATGATTCTCCAGTAGACGGTGCACCTATGGATGACATGGGAGGCGATATGGGGGGTGCGGATATGGCGGGAGCTGATATGGCTGGTTAATAAAGTCCGTATTTAAGATAAAGACTGGGTGTTCTGACTAAACAATTATGCTGAAACATGGACAATTTCAAAAGGAGGCGGTCTGGCAATGTCACTGTTCGCAAGGAATAAAAACGAAACTGCCTTTGCAGGCGGGTCGAAAAACTGGACAGATGTAATCAAGAATTCCGGGGAAGGAAATCTCCTTATATGGCGGCAACCAGAGGAAGATTTTAATACAAATTCAACACTCGTTGTTATGCCCGGCGAGGTGGCCATTTTTATCAAAGGCGGTCTCGTGGAAGAAGTGTTTGATAACGGCACATACAAGTTATCAACCGAGAATTACCCATTTATTAGCCGTATACGGAATGCCTTTTCTGGTGGAATAAGCACATTCAGTTGTGTCGTGTATTTTATCCGCATGACCCACAGTCCAGAAATTTTGTGGGGAACGACCTCGCCTGTTCAAGTGCGCGACAAACTCCTTGGTATAGCCACAAAACTTCGTGCAAGGGGTTCATATCGAATTTTGATAGAAAACCCTCAAAAATTCTTGACTAAAATGATAGGAAATAACGTCGTTGCCGTTGACCAACAAGCCCTTTTTGATGGCTACTTTGCGGATGAATTCCAAAGCAAAATCAAGGCAAGCATTACCCGTGCGCTTAATGAAACGGAAACAGAATTGCTTGGAATAGACGCACGAATAGAGGAATTTTCAGAAACAGTCTCGCCTTTTCTTGGAGAAGTGTTCGATGACTATGGATTAAGTTTGGTTAAATTCACAATATCGGCTCTTGATATTGATGATGATATGTTGCGCCGCCGTTATGACGAAATTGGTATGGATGCCCTTGCCAAATTGCGTAACGCACAAGCTGATAAGGGCGTTATGGAAGTATTGGGCGATGATTGGGGACGGCAGCAAGCTAAAGATATTCTCAGAGACCTTGCAAATAATCCGGGTTCGGGAGGTATTGCCGCCGCTGGTGGAGCGATGGGTATGGGCATGGCTGCAGGGAGTGCGTTTGGCAATATGGCGCAACAAATGTTTAATCCTATGCAACAAGTCGCTCCCGCTCCTGTCGCCCCGGCACCATCGGGGAGATTTGCCACAAAATCGGCTGACAGTGCCGCAACTGCCGCAAAGAGTGATGATGACCCTGTTGCCACATTGAAGAAACTAAAAGAAATGTTGGACTTGGGATTAATTGAGCAAGCTGAGTACGATGTTAAAAAAACAGAAATCATGAGTAGAATGTAGGAGGTATCCATCATGAATAACTCAAATTCCCCAAAAAATGAAGAACGGGCTGAAATCAGAGTTAGCGAAATTGGCTTAAGGGAAGCCCCTCCAAAAGTTGGAAAAGTGAGCGTGCTTTGGCTCATTCTTAATTTGATTTTTCTGTTCATCTTCAATGTTTTCTTCTTTTTGCTTGGTGAGCGACCGCATTATATGTCCGTGTGGATGTCTTACGTTTTTATCCACTTTGCATATTTTATGCTGATAGCCACGCCAATTCTTACACGCAAGGGTAAAAACTCCAAGTTGTTTGGGCCTGCACTTTACTCCATTTCTGCGGCTTACTTCTTTGTTGCGTTTGTTGCAGGGGTTGTTTTCGTACTAATTGCCTCTGACAGTTATACGACCGCTTTGTTGGTGCAGCTTAGTATAGCCGGGATTTATGGTGTAATATTGATATTTCACATGATTGCTAATGAACATACCGCTGATGCCGAGGAACAAAGGCAGTATCAAGTAGACTATGTGAAAAACGCCACTTTCCATCTAAAGCGAATACTGGACAAAGTTAAGGATAAGGAAGCTAAGAAGAAGGTTGAAAAGGCTTTCGATGCTGTAAACTCAAGCCCTGTAAAATCTCATCCAAATGTTGGGCAAATTGAACGAAGGATTTTAACTTTGATTGACGAGCTTGATGACGCTGTTTCAGAAAGCGACAAACAAACCCTCATCGCAAAAGCAGATTATCTGCTAACGGCTGTGAATGATAGAAATAGTCATCTTAAAAATTTAGCTAAATAGCGTTTAAGCATCATCAACGACAAGTTTAACGAAAAATGCCGTGACGTTTTTTTATGATTACGGCATTTTACAATTATCGGCAGAATGGGGCGAGAGGTGTGGATATTGTTTTTGCAATCGTTTTTATCATAAATGTGGTTTCGATAATTATAATGGTGTGTGAAATAAAAGAACAACACGCAAAAAATAATGGCTTTTATGACAAAAATGTAAAATATTCAGTCAATGAATTAAAAGCCCATAGAGAAACCATGCGGGTGTTAATTTTTATTGGTGCGGCTGGAGGAATTTTGTTGTGGGGGTGCATTATCGGATTGATACTCAGCCTTTATTCGATGGATTTTCAACGATTGCTGAACAGCTTATATGTTAGTAAAACTTTGGCATTTTTACCAAGTACATTGGGCACGCTGCACATCTATCAAAAACGGAAAACTTCTAACCATGCACGGTAGATAGATAATATCCGAAATGCTTTGCAGATTATTTCGATGATAAAAGCCCGACAAATGGCAGCTTATGAACCGCCATCCGTCGAGGCTTTTATGAAGTGTTATCCTATCCTTATTGCTGAAATATCAGGTAAACCGCGCAAGTTGCGTGTTTTTTTAGTTTGCGTTTACGCCTAATTTACTGTATAGAATTGCATCAGGTGAGTACCAATCTCGTTAAGGCTCGCAAACCCCGATGACGGCAAAAGTATACTGAAGCCCCTTGAAAGAGGATGATACGCCGGTGTTATTTCTTCGACCCAAGGTTGCCAGTTCCGCCTGGAGTCATCAATATGCTCCCATGAAAATGCCCCGCTCCGCCACCACCAATCTTCCCAAAATTCGCCTGCGGCTACTATTGTTTCGCCCAGCTCGTCGAGGGTGTATTGGCGGGGTTGGTTCAGATTGCCGCTTGTACTGCCTTGTTCTCTATTACAGGCGGTAAACCCTATTGTTATCAGCAATAACAGTAACACGCCGCATAACTTGCATGGAATTTTTTCACTTCTATTTCCTCCCCGCCGACGCAGTCGCGGCTTCTGTGTTCATCATGCGTTCCGCTAAAAATATCTCACCCATGTCAACTTCATCATAATCGCCATCTTCCACGCAGCAACAATTCGCCCTGCATGATTCGATGTAAACTAATGTCCGTATATCCTGTTCAGATACATTAAGTTTGGTTGAAATAGTTTTTACAATGCTATCATATTCACCTTCTGCGCCCCAATCCACTTCCTCTAAGATAAATAATGGTATATCAAATACCGGGTCACCTATGACACCTAAGGGGTCGATGGCGTAATAACCGTCTTTGCCCAGCAGAATGTTTTCATGGTGTAAGTCTCCGTGTAAAAGCAACCTACCGGTATATTTCCCCCACAATTGGCGGCATATTTTTTCAGCTTTTACCATTTCATTGTATAGGACAGTATAATCAGAACGGGTTTTTATAAAGGTAGTCATGTCGCTTACCCAATCCATATATGACGGATATTTAGCAATGTCTGTGGGAGTCCTATGCAATTTTTGAAGCAATGCACAAAATTCAGTTAGTCGAATATGTTGGTCAGGTTCGTCACTTAGCTGTGTTCCGGGCCGGATACACTCAATCAATAAAGTGCCATTATTAATGTCGGACTCATACACTTTGCATAATCCATTACCGTCAAAGTCTTTCAGCATATAATATTCTGTCTCCGATATTTCTAAGTGCATCCCAAATTTAAGTACACAAGCACCATATTCTGTTGAATCGCAGGTAAAAAGACAGCTTAAAGAATAATAATCTATCTGCTCCAGGTTGGATAAATTCCATCGCTCGGCGTATTTTGGTAAATTGACAATGACTTTATCATGAAACACCGCTCCAAAATGCTCAATTATTTTATCACTATTCATTTTTTAACCTCTCCGTTTTTCAAGACCGCAAGGCTTCGCCCCGCACCCCCGTTTCATGCAAAGTTTTCGGGTGTGCAGGGCAAAATTTTCTTAAATCCTAAAACCTAAAAATACTTCTTGAAGAAATCGGTATCAATTTCGGGGTAGAGTGGGAATCTGTCCAGAATAGCGCGGACGCGCTTGATGGAAGCTTCCTTGATATTTTCGTCCAGCTTGTAGTTGGCTTTGCTTATGTCGCCCTTTTTAGTCTTGGTGGGGCGGGTGTTTTTCAGCACCGTGGCCATGATGTCCGCGATTTCCACCATTTCGGCTTTGCCCATGCCAAGGGTGGTCATGGCGGGGGTTCCAAGTCTTAAGCCGCTGGTGTACCATGGGCCGTTTTTGTCAAAGGGGACGGTATTGCGGTTTAAGGTCATGCCGCATTCGCGCAGGGCGTTTTCCGCTTGACGGCCCGTCAGTCCGAGGCTTTCCACATTGATGATTACCATGTGGTTGTCCGTGCCGCCGGTGAGAATATCCAGCCCGCCCTCAACCAAGGCTATTCCAAGATTTCTGGCGTTTTCAACAATGTTTTCGGCATATGTTTTGAATTCTGGCGAACGGGCTTCTTCAAATGCGATGGCTTTCGCCGCCATGATATGCGGCAGCGGACCGCCCATAATATGCGGACAGGCTTTGTCAACATATTCGGCGTACTCCATTGTACACAGCACCATTCCGCCACGGGGCCCGCGAAGGGTCTTGTGCGTGGTTGTCGTAACGATATCCGCAAAGGGAATCGGGTTGGCGTTGTCGGTCATGGCACCCCCGGCAACCAGCCCGGCAAAATGCGCCATGTCTACCATCAGCACTGCGCCCACTTCGTCGGCAAGCTGCCGCATCACGGCAAAGTCCACATTGCGGGTGTACGCGCTAAATCCAATCAGGAATATCAGCGGCCTGATTTCGTGAAGCCGCTTACGCAACTCGTCATAGTCCAGGCGGCCGGTTTCCTTGCTTACATTATAGAAATAGGAATCAAACATTTGCGCAGACGCATTGTACCTATATCCGTGGGTCAAGTGCCCGCCGGAGAATAAATCCATGCCAAGCATCTTCTGGTTGCCCATTTGCATCCGGATGTAGTCCCATTCCTCCTTGGAGAGGGCCAGCAAATTTGTCTGTTTTAGCTTTTCCATTATGGGAGCTTGAATCTTCTTGCGAAGAATCGCCCAGAATGCCACCAAGTTCGCGTCCGCGCCGGAATGGGGCTGCACAAAAGCGTGTTCACAGCCGAACAGCTTTTTTGCTTCCTCGATGGCCATGTTTTCCAAGTCGTCCACATTGTCGCAGCCCGCGTAAAATCTGTTCCCCGGATAACCCTCGGCGTATTTGTCCGTCAGCAAATTACCCATCGCGCTCTGCACCGCCAGTGAGCAAAAATTCTCGCTGGCAATCAATTTTAAATTACTGCGCTGGTCGTCCAGCTCTTTGACAATTTTTTTCGCCACTTGGGGGTTCTTTTTCGCCACTGCGTCGATGTTTGCCGTAAAGGTTAGCATTTCCGCGTTCAGCTCTTGACCTTGCGTTTCGGCAAGATAATCTTTTAAAATTTCCATGCGTTTTGCCTCCTAAAATTTTAGTGCATTTCTCTCAAATAAATAAAAACTCCAATGGCTCCTGCGAATGCCGATGCAACGCAGAGTTTCTTCCAATTGTCTTGTAATAAAGCTTGCTTCATCAAAAGCCCCGGAAAAATCGTGAAAGAGAGTACGTATAGCCATCATGACTAGGATTAACACAAAAGTTCCAAAGGATTAAGTAAGTGCCTAATAATGCTTGATTCCTTTAAAACAGCCCTGTGATTACGCCATCTTTGTCCACGTCAATTTTCTCGGCACTGGGAACCTTGGGCAGGCCCGGCATGGTCATTATGTCGCCTACGAGGGCCACGATAAAGCCGGCCCCGGCGGAGACTTTCAGACTGCGCACGTTGATTGTAAAACCCTCGGGGGCGCAACGCAAATTCGCATCCTCGGAGAAACTGTATTGAGTTTTTGCCATACATATAGGAAGGTTTCCGAATCCAAGGTTTGTGAGCTGGCGTGCAATCCGCTTGGCCTCGGGGGAAAGAACGGCTTTCGCGCCGCGATATACATTTTGCACAATGGCATTGAGTTTGCCCTCAATGGTGGCATCGAGGTCGTAGGCATGACTTAATGTGCTCTGTTGCTCGCACAGACGCACGACTTCATGTGCAAGAGCTTCGCCGCCTTTGCCGCCTTTGCCCCAAACTTCGCTTAGGGCCACATTTACATTTAACTCGCGGCATTTGTCCTCGATTAATTGCAGCTCTTCCGGGGTGTCCGTGGGGAAACGATTGATTGCAACAACGGCGGGCAGCCCAAAGACCTTTGTTATATTTTCAACATGGCGCAGAAGATTTGGCATTCCTTTGGCCAGAGCGTCCACATTTGGGGTGTTCAGCTCGTCTTTTTTTACGCCGCCATGATGCTTTAGCGCGCGAACTGTGGCCACGATTACAACTGCGTCGGGTTTTAACCCGGCGGCGCGACATTTGATATCCAGGAATTTTTCCGCGCCCAAATCCGCACCGAAGCCCGCTTCGGTTACGGCGTATTCGCCCAGCTTAAGGGCCATTTTTGTGGCCGTGATGGAATTACAACCGTGGGCGATATTGGCAAAAGGCCCGCCGTGAATCAGCGCGGGGGTGCCCTCCAGCGTTTGCACGAGGTTTGGCTTTAGGGCGTCCTTCAACAAGGCCGCCATTGCGCCGTTGGCCTTTAAATCTGCCGCGGTTACTGGCTTGTCGTCCCGGGTGTAGCCCACTATCATTCTGCCCAAGCGGGCTTTTAAATCTTCGATATCCGAGGACAGGCACAGCACCGCCATTACCTCCGAGGCAACTGTTATGTCAAATCCGTCCTCCCGGGGGACGCCATTGGCCTTGCCGCCCAGCCCGTCCACCACGAAGCGCAATTGACGGTCATTCATGTCTAAAACGCGCTTCCATGTGATTCTCCGGTTGTCGATGTTTAGCTCATTCCCCTGCTGAATATGGTTGTCCAGCAATGCCGCCAGCAGATTATTGGCCGATGTGATTGCATGAAAATCCCCCGTAAAGTGCAGGTTTATGTCCTCCATGGGAATGACTTGGGCGTATCCGCCCCCTGCCGCGCCACCTTTTACGCCAAAAACTGGCCCAAGGGAGGGCTCACGCAAGGCCACGATGGATTTTTTGCCGATTTTGCGCAACCCGTCGGAAAGCCCGACAGTGGTTGTGGTTTTCCCTTCGCCCGCCGGGGTCGGGTTGATGGCCGTTACCAAAACCAGCTTACCAGCCGACTTGGCGGCATTGTCCGTTAAGTAACTGTAGTTGATTTTTGCCTTATAATTCCCGTATTGCTCCAGATATTTCTCGTCTATGCCCGCCTTTTCCGCAATTTTGAGGATGTGGCTCATTTTCGCCTCTTGGGCAATCTGAATGTCTGACTTAAACTCCATAGTCTCTTAATCCTTTCTCCAAATCATCTAATAACTTCTTTCAACCGTAAAATAATTCACTTTGACAGTGCCTGAATTAATGAAGGAAAAGAAATTCGCAGCCAATTCCCCTGCGCTGGCGGAATTCGCCTCAAAGCTTTTAACATCCTCCATTGTTTCAAAAGTTACAAAATCTGCCCAAGTGTCACCGTCGCGCAGTTGCTTCCATGAGATATAGCCTTGTTGTTTTGAGATATGCCCATTGTTTAATTTTTCCGCCGCAAGTAAAAAATCCGGCACGGAGGCGTCGCTCTTCAAATTGAAGGTGCAAAAAAATACTGCATTTGACATAAATGTCCCCTTCCTAGTTGGCCTTATGTGACACAGCGGCCGCCAGTGTATTGCGCATGAGTAATGCCCGGGTCATCGGCCCAACGCCGCCGGGTACGGGTGTGATAAAAGAAGCCTTTTGGCAAACGTCCTCGTAGTTTACGTCGCCGCAGAGGCCGCCGCTTTCCTTGCGATGAATCCCCACGTCTATGACCACCGCGCCGGGTTTAACCATGTCGGCGGTTATCATTTCAATTTTGCCGACAGCACACACAAGAATATCCGCCTGTTGTGTAAACGACGCCAAATCAACGGTGCGACTATGGCAAATTGTAACCGTGGCATGACGGTGCAGAAGCATCATGGCCATGGGCTTTCCAACAATATTGGAACGCCCCACAACGACGCAATGCTTGCCCTTGGGGTCAATATTATAATGGTCAAGAAGCTCCATCACCCCGGCAGGAGTACATGGCAAAAAGGAGTAATCCCCGGTAAGAACCCGCCCTACATTAAGCATATGGAATGCGTCAACGTCTTTTTCGGGGGAAATCGCCTGAATAACCTTTTCTTCACTGTAGCCATCCGGCAGCGGCAATTGCACTAAAATCCCGTGAATGTCCGCCCGTGCGTTAAGCTCGGCAATCAATGTCAACAGCTGTGTTTCCCCCGCATCCGCCGGCAATGCGAATTCCTCGCTTTTTATGCCGCATTCGGCGCAGTCCTTTTTCTTGTTGTTCACGTAAACCCGCGACGCCGCATTATCGCCCACGATAACCACGGCCAATCCGGGGCAAAGCCCCGCACTTTCAACCCGCGATTTTACGTCAACCAATACTTTCTTGGCCAGCCCTTTACCGTCCAAAATTACTGCCATAAACATGTCTCCTTCCAGTTGTTTTGCGTCCGGAATGAGCATAACATATGTCTTAGAAAATGTCATTTGTCTTTTATCGTCAAGCCGTCAGAACACAGAGCATATGGAACGTCAGAAATGACGCTGGGCGAAATAAACGCCATGAAAAAGAGCAGTTATCAGAAAAAGATGACCGCTCTTTTTTGTGTAAAGTTGATTAAGCTGAATTTTGAATCTCGTCCATTAGTGCCTTTACTTCTGAAAGCTTTAGCATCAGGTCAACCATTCGTTGCTCGTGAGGCGGCAGCATGGGTTTAAACATTTGCAGTATGTCAGGCAAATCAGCGTTTTCAGAAATTTCGGGAATTCCGCCGCCCATGCTTTGTACCAATTGCCGCATCAGGTTAGTTTCCATATCATGCATTAAAATACCTCTTTCCACAATGGGTGCTGTAGACGATTTCGCTATAATTCCATTGTATTCAAAGGCCTATGCATGGGTGAATTTTCAGCCGGCTTTAAGCTCCAAGCGCAGTCTGTCCGCGATTAGGGCGATAAATTCGCTGTTGGTGGGCTTGCCCTTGTGATTGGAAATGGTGTAACCAAAAAGGCTGTCGATAACCTCCACTTTGCCGCGGTTCCAAGCGACTTCTATTGCGTGGCGGATTGCACGCTCCACGCGACTGGGGGTCGTGTTGCATTTTCTGGCAATTGTCGGATAAAGCTCCTTTGTGATGTAGTTGAGAATGTCCAAATCATCCACGGCCATCATGATGGCCTCGCGCATATAATGATAACCGCGAATGTGGGCAGGAACGCCGATTTCGTGCAGAATTCCGGTGATTTTTGTCTCAAGGTTTACTTCCTTGTTTTGGCGGCTGCGCGCGCCTACGCCTTTTTGAATCGGGTCTTTTAGCTGCTCCTTTAGCTGGCGGATGCGGGTCACCAGCGATTCAAGGTCAAAGGGCTTGGCTATGTAATACTCAGCCCCCAGCTCGATTGCTTTTTGCGTGATTTTGTCCTGGGTGATTGCGGACAAAATAATACATATCGGCGCGTGCCCTTGGGGCTCGCTTAAATTCAGCTTTTCCAGTACACCCAGCCCGTCCAGCTTTGGCATAACGCCGTCGATTATTGCGATATCCGGCTTAAGTTGCTGGATTTTTTCAAAAGCCTCAAGCCCGTCATAAGCTACGCCGGAAACCTCCATATCAGGCTGCTTTCCCAGATAGTTGACGATTGCGTCGCAGAACTCCTTGTTGTCGTCTGCCATGAGAATGGTAATTTTTTTGTCCTTCATAGTACGCCTCCCAAATAATGTAATTTATTGCCATTTGTTGGCATTATACACTGGCATATTTTGGAAGTCAACAAATTTCAAACGCATTTTTACATTTTTTTCCACAATTTTAGACAAGCTTTACTATCGGCCGCTTCCTGAAAATAAATATTGTTGAAATAGTAAATTTATCCGATATAATGCGGATATCTAAATGTATGCGCGAAGCAGAAAGGGCCGTGATTTAGTATGATGAAAAACATGAAAATTAGAAGCAAGCTGTTTTTAGGCTTTGCTCTGGTTTTGGCAATCACAGTTGCTATTGCGATATTTGGCGGAAACAGGATACTATATGTTGACGGTGAGTATACCTACGCACTGGAGTATCCTATGGAACGATGGGATATTTTAAACAACCTTTCGCTTGAATTGGTGAATTCAAGGCGTCTTTTGAATCGAGCCGCGCTGTATGTTACCAGCCCGGAGGATATAGATTATCAAATAGACAGACGTGTTGTGGCTTTGGCGGGCAGCCGTGCCGCTATTGATGACCTTATCGCGCAGTTTCGCAGCAATCTGTACCGGGATTCAAGGCTGACCACGGCAGAGCGGGACATACGGCTTAACGCAATCGCCGCTTATGAAACGGAGGTTCATCATTATTTTAACTACTATGTAGCAAACTTGTTAAACACAGCCAGAGCCCTTGACGGACGCGGGGCTTTAAGTATTGTAGACGGGGTTTCGGGACAAATTGCACGGGCTACGGCGCATCACACTTTTTTATACGAAACAGCCCGGGAATTTATGCTCAATATCAGCAACGAGCTTTCCGAGGAAACAACGGCCACAATGTTAGTCCTTACTGTGCTGGCAGCTGCAGGTGTGCTTTTGGGCATTATTATCGCGTATATCATAACCACCGCAATTTCCAAACCCATTCAAAAAGCCGCCACTGCCTTGGGTGATGTGTCTATGGGCAGGCTCAGCATCAACATTGACAGGGCCAGCATAGGCAAGGACGAGGTGGGTATGCTTACTGCCGATGTCTGCAATCTCGTTGATATCATAAACGGCATGGTTCAGGACTTGATTCAAATTAATCGCGAGTTTAATACGGTAGGCGACATGGAATACAGAGCAAACACGGACAAATACCACAACTCTTTCAAGGAAATGGTCGAAAGCGTCAATGAAATATTGAACCACCAAGTAAGCGACGTGATGAGTATGCTGGGCACACTTAACAGCATCAGCGACGGCGATTTTAATGTCAATATGGCGGATATGCCCGGAAAGAAAAACTTGATGCCGCAAACCGTCCGCTCAGTTGTTTCAAACATAAAAGAAATTTACGAATCAACGGTATACTTAGCGAAAAACGCTTCCGACGGCAAGTTGGACGTAAATGTTGACCCCGCTAAATTCAAAGGCGACTGGTCTGAGCTTATTGCTACGCTGAACAATCTTTTGGCATCGGTGGCGGAGCCTGTTCGCGCCGTTGAACTGTGCTTAAACGAAATGCAAAAGGGCAACTTTAACTTGGACGATATAAACAGAGCCGTTGCGGGAGCGGGGTTGTCCGGCGAGCTTTCAGACTACAAGGGTGTGTTCTTCAGTATGCTGGGTGCGGTTGACAACACCGTTAACGAAATATCCGCATATATATCCGAAATCACAAAAAATTTGGCGACGATGGCAAACGGTGATTTGACTACACAAATTACACGCGAATTTGCGGGAGATTTTGTCCCCATTAAGGATTCGTTGAACAATATTTCCGTAAAGCTTAATAGCACTATGTCAGAAATTTCTGCGGCATCCGAGCAGGTTCTGTCGGGTGCGAAGCAAATTTCCGCCAGTGCGATGGATTTGGCGAACGGTGCAAGTACACAGGCGAGCTCCGTGCAAGAGCTTAATTCAACGATTGACCTAATCAATCAGCAGACCCAAGCCAACGCCCAAAGTGCCAGCGAAGCCAACGAACTATCCAATACATCAACCGCAAACGCACGCAAAGGTAATGAGGCTATGCAGCAAACACTGGATGCAATGAACCAAATAAAAGACGCATCTAACAATATCTCAAAAATTATACGAACAATCCAAGACATCGCATTCCAAACCAACCTTCTCGCGCTTAACGCCGCCGTTGAAGCGGCGCGGGCGGGTGAACACGGAAAGGGCTTTGCCGTTGTGGCCGAAGAAGTCCGCTCTCTTGCGGCAAGAAGCCAAGAGGCCGCCGGCGAAACAACAGCCCTGATTAACACTTCAACCGGCGCGGTTGATTCCGGTTCGGAAATTGCCCGCTCAACCGCCGAAGTCCTTGGCGCAATTGTGGAAAATGCCAACAAGGTTCTGGAAGTGGTCAGTTCTATTTCCTCCGCGTCACAAGAGCAAGCGGAAGCCATTGCGCAAGTTGTCAGCGGGATTAGCCAAATTTCTCAGGTGGTTCAATCGAACTCTGCCGTTTCCGAAGAGACCGCCGCCGCTTCGGAGGAACTCAACTCCCAAGCCGAATTGCTGCAGCAGTTGGTTGGGTTTTTCAAATTATAGACAATTCCATCGAGAATGGGTTCAGTCATCGCGCAAAGGGGCCGTCTCGCCAACAGCATTGGGCACCGGGGATAGGCCGGGCTCGGAAAGCCCCGTTAATTGCGCAGAATTTGCGAACAGTGCGGCACATGGCGACATTAGAAAAGGCGAGAATTCACGCAGATGTATTAATCTGCAAGCGAATTCCGCCTTTCTTTGTCGCCCCAGCCGACACGTCCGTAAGCAAACGCAGCAATCACGGGGCTTTCCGAGCCCGGCCTATCCCCGGTGCCCAATGCTGTTGGCGAGAGTCTCCCCGGCATCCGGTGGCTTTCGTGAGACGGCCCCTTTTTGTACATGGGAGATGCTATTTTCCGGCTATGACACCAGACATCATGGTTACTTTTACACCATTTTCGCGCCATTTGTCCGCGATGGCATTCATTCCCAGGGAGTCGCTGGACATATGACCGGCTATGATTACATTACCGATATTTTGCTCCTTTAGATCCTTGGCGTCCTTTTCGGGAATGTGCATCATGACAAGGGTTCCCACGCCGCCGTCGAAATACGCCTTTAGAACAGACGCACCCGGGCCGGTTAGGCCGGACATCAGTACATATATTTTGCCCGCATAGCTGTCCTTGCTTCCGACTCTTATCACCGGCTTGCGGGTGGAATTTTTATACTCTCCAATGCCCTCCAGGGCTTTTGTAATGTCCTCAAGCTTTGTTTCGGGCTTTTTTGCGAATTTTTTGTCCAAGAATTTCTGAACAATGGCCTCGCCGATTAAGTCTGCCGGGGTGTGCAGTGAAATATATGGCATTTTCAGCAGCTTCGCCGCGGATTCGCTGCGGCGGGAGTTGGATACATGCTGGTTATAGCAAAGCTCGTCCTTGCGGGCCGCCAGTGCCTTTTGAGCCTTATTGCGCGGCACACCCAGCTTTTCCAGCTTAAAAATATGGTCATCCAGTACGTCCAGCATGTCGGGGTGCGTGTTACGGGGATGATGCGATACGACGCAGTCAAAACCAAGCTGTTTTGCCAGCAAAAGCTCCGCCGTATCCATGTCAACGCCCATAAGCACGTTTTTAATACCCTTGCCTGGCACTACAATGCCGCAGTCGTTGGGCATTTTGTCAAGATTCGCCAGATTTAACGCTGCATCCATCATCTTTGTTGTGTCCATTTTGTAAATCACTCCATTTTATAGACGATTCCGTTGAAAATGGGCCCATCCATCGCTCGGATTCACCTTTTTCAACTGAAATCGCCATAGTTAGTCGGGCAAAGCCGCCTCGTCCAGTATAGTTTTTTTAATTAAAATTTACAAGCGCGTAATATTAATATACCAAGAGACCGCTGTCATTATAACAGCCGCCACAATAATCCATTTTTTGGATAAGATGCGATTAAGCCGCCGTATGGCGTCAGAAAAATTTAACCGGCTTAATAAAATAAAGGCTCTCGTCAAACCGCACCCCGGACAGGGTGTGCTAAAAATCAATAAAAATAAACACGGGATAACAATAGATGTATTTGCGACAATAATAATCGCAGTCGCGGCACGCGCTCGACTTCACCGTTTTCAACTGAAAACGCTATAGCTTGGCATAAGCAACTCCATTGCGTGATGTAAATTTTCTATGGTTATCTGAGCGTATTCCCCGCCAAAATCGCCGTCCAGTGTCCAGGCTATTGCGGTGGAGGCGGTGACGGTTATTTTTTTCGCCTTGCGTATGGTTAATAAGCTTGTCTTTATTTCCTGGGCCAGCAGAGACGAAATAATTTCCTGACGGTCCTTGAGGGTATGAGGCTCTTTAACCAGAATGACCTCAAACAGCCCGTCATCCATACGGACGCCCATTTCGGTATGCAGTTTAATTCCCGCTATGGAATGAGTGTTAGCTATGATTCCGAGGACAAACTCGCCGCTTACCGGTTCGTCGTCCAGCAGAACCTCGCAATGGGCGGGCTTGGCCGAGCCGAAACGCTTTATGCCTTCCAGAAAATATGCCAGCTTGCCCAGCAAATTTTTTGTATTTTGGGGCGTTGAGTATGAAACATCCGTAAATATGCCAAAAGCTGCCACATAGGAAAAGTGCTTGCTCCCAAACCGCCCTATATCCAGCGGGCGAGGCGTCGCCGTTGTGATAATATCCGCAGCCAAAAGCACGTCCCTTGGAATACCCAGAGATACGGCAAAGTCATTCACCGTTCCGGATGGAATGATTCCAAAAGCGGGGCGTTTTTCCAGAGCCAAAAGCGCGGTGATAGCTTGGCTAATTGTGCCGTCCCCGCCGGAGCAAACCAAGTAATCATATTCACCGGCGTGGTGTGCTATCATCTCGCCCGCTTCGCCCGGGGACTGAGTCGGATACGTCGTAACAAGAAATCCTGCTGCCGTAAACTTGTCAACCACCTCAAAAAAATATTGCGAAAACTTCTGCACACCGGACTTAGGGTTGAAGATAAGAAGCAGCTTTTTTTTCATATTCATGCCCCCTTCGTGCCTATTTTAAGGTAAATCTATCCAAACCGCAAATGCACCCGCAGCACTCACAGTTTTATTGAAACAATTGCTAAAAATTGTTAAAATTGAATTTGCGGGAGCTTCATTACATATAATGGAGAACACCCTATCGCTTGGGGTCAGAGACCCCATTAAGATGAAGGAGGCTGCTGTGAATAACAAAAAATTCTTTTTGCTGGGGCTTGGGATAGGAATTCTAATAATGCTGACAGGGCTTGTAGGTTTTAGAATATACGAGCGCGAGGTTCGCTGGGGAGGAATTGACCCGAACAGTAAGGTGCGGGAGATATACGCGCTGCTCGACCGCTTCTCTATTTTGCCCTTCGACAGGGCCGAAATGCTGGAGAGTATGTATCGCGGTTTGTTGTACGGGGTAGGCGACCCGTACACGCAGTATTTTGACTCGGCGGCTTTGGCGGCTTTCCATGTGCGAATGGAAGGCGCGTACGTGGGCATCGGCGTGCTGGTGTCGGTAGACCCGGAGGACCGGATGGTAACGGTGGGGGTGGCCTATCGGGGCGCGCCGGCCGCGCTGGCGGGGATTCTGCCCGGTGACAAAATTATCGGCGTAGACGGCGTGGACGTTGTGGGGCGTTCGTTGGAAGAGGTAATAGGGCTGGTGCGCGGCCCGGAAAACTCGGCGGTTACGCTGACAATTTTCCGCCCATATGAAAACAGCCGCTTCGATGTAGACGTAATCCGCCGCCGGGTAGAAATTCCCACGGTGTTCCACGAAATGATACACACAGAAGCGGAAGCCATAGGCTATATCCGGATAGAAGGCTTTGACCGCGTAACTTTGACGCAGTTTACCGAAGCCCTAAGCGAGCTGTACGCCGCCGGTATGAACGGCCTGATAATAGACGTGCGCAACAATCCGGGCGGCTCGCTGGACGTAGTAAATCGTATTACCAACATGCTGATTCCAGAAGGGATAATCACCTACACCGAGGACGTAAACGGCCACAGAATCTACCATAACTCCACCGCCGATTACCTTGGCCTGCCTCTGGTTGTGCTTATAAACGAACGCAGCGCGAGTGCGTCTGAAGTCCTAAGCGGCGCAATCCGCGACACGGGCACGGGCACTTTAGTAGGCACCCAAACCTTCGGCAAGGGCATCGTGCAAAATCTGTTCTATCTCTCCGACGGCACGGCTATAAAAATGACGGTGGCAAAATACTTCACCCCCGCCGGCGAATCCATCCACGGCATAGGCATAGCCCCCCATGTCCTGGTAGAAATGGAAGAAAGCTTAAGCCGTCAAATCGGTAATCTCCACATGGACGAGGATATTCAGCTGCAAGCCGCGATGAAAGTAATATTATTAAAGCTATAGATAAAGATAAAAGGGCCGTCTCGCAAGCGTAACCGGGTACAGGGGGTGCGCTCGTGAGGCGGCCCTTTTTTTATTAGAGCTGAAACAGTGACATGCCTAAATACTAGGCATAAAATAATGGCAGATGGTAAGATGAAAAGAACTTTTGTATATCTCCCAAACTTCGATAAAATTTGGAAAGCCCTAAACCTGTCAGATGATAACATTGTCAAGTTGGAAAACATGATTTTAGAGCAACCGGACAGAGGCGAGCTAATCCAAGGGACAGGTGGGTTACGTAAAATTCGAGTAAGTAAAGACCAGAAAGGCAAAAGCGGTTCGTGTTCTATACGTTGATTTTGAACACTCCTACCGTTTCTCATTGAATCCACGAAAATAATCGCCCAAATAAAAAGGGCCATCTCTCAGAGAATAGCCCTTTTTTTCGGGCTTTACAGCCCTATTATCTATAGTATTTATTTACCTGCCATTTGACGCTCTTGGGCTTCAATCATTTTTTTGACCATATAGCCGCCTACAGAGCCGTTTTGGTAGGATGTCAAGTTGCCATTATATCCCTTTGTAAGAGGTACGCCTATTTCATTAGCCACTTCATATTTGAAAGCGTCCAACGCGGCTCTTGCCTCGGGAACGGCTGTTCTGTTCCTAGACACAACTGTTCAACTCCCCTCATATTAGGTAGGAGCACTGCCCCTACAACCCCGCTGCTCAGAAGTTCCGCTTCGCGAAACCGGCTCTGCGAGCCGCCGGACTTCTTTCCGGTTCATTTCCGGTTGGAATGAATCCAACCTACGCTTCGTTGCGGGCATCGCTTGCGCGACGATGATGTTATCGTACTCGATTTATATCGGTACAATGATATTATTGACGGGAGAGAAATTAATATGCTGGAAATAATACGTCAGAGCAAAAAACCTTGTACTAAATCATCTAGGGCCTGTTGCCACTACCTCAAATGCCTATCTCTTGGCCGCTTTACCGCCACTTTTCGTCGGGTTTTCCTAACGCACCTTCGGGTGCGCGTCGTCAAAACCTCCTCAATTGGCGAAAAATCGCCTCAAAATCTGGTCATTTTCGGTTAGTGGCAACAGGCCCTGAGCTTTAAACGCGGCCGAGATATTCGCCGGTGCGAGTGTCGATTTTTACCACTTCGCCTATACCCACAAAAAGGGGCACCTTTATTGTCGCGCCGGTTTCTACTGTGGCGGGCTTTGTCGCGCCTTGGGCTGTGTTGCCCGCAAAGCCGGGCTCTGTTTCGGTGATGGCCAGCTCCACAAACATGGGCGGCTCGATGCCGAAAATGCGCCCGTTATGCTCCAAAACCTTTACCATTTCATTTTCTTTTACAAATGTTAAGGTGTCGCCAATGTCGGAGGCGTTTATTTCCAACTGCTCAAAGGATTCCGTATCCATAAAATAGTAGAGAGTGCCGTCGTTGTATAGATATTGCAAATCCCGCCGGTCGATGTGGGCGCGGGGCATTTTTTCCGAGGGTCGAAATGTACGCTCCACAATCGAGCCGTTTTCCAAATTTTTTAAAGTCGAGCGCACAAAAGCCGCGCCTTTTCCGGGCTTTACATGCTGAAAGTCGGTTATGATAAAAATTCCGCCGTCCAGCTCAATGGTTAAACCATTTTTAAATTCTCCTGCTGAAATCATTGAATGTAAATCTCCTCTTCTTTATTGTGACGGGGGCTTTCGCCCACGCGAATGGCTGCGTCGGTGACTGCGCGCATTACATCCACGGCAAACTGATTTTGTAATATGTTTAGTCTGGAGTAAATGCTTCCTCTTTGTGTAACTATATACTTAGGCGGACAATTGTTCATCGCGAGGGCGAATATGTCCAGTCTACAGCGTTCGCAATCGCAAACGTCCGGCATGGTTTTCAAAATCGCCGACATTTTGTCGAGAACCACATCCTCCATGTAGTTCTTGATTTTTAGCTCCATAGGCCACCTCTCTTATTATGTCATGGATGCGCACTTGGCCGCCGCTTACGGTGGCCGTTACGCGCTGGGTGTAAATCCCATTGTTTAATGTAACGCGAAATCCCGATGAAGCCGTGCCTCGCGGCAAAAACATCAGCCGGGGATGGGAAGTTTCCGCAAGAACTACACCGTCACGTAAATATACCGTTCTGATAGTACTAAACGGTGACATGGTGATTATAGAATAACGGTTGCGCGCCGGCTCAAAAAATATTCCAACGCGCCGCCCTTCCATTATTGCCCTGCGCTGAGTGTAGCGTAAATCCGCCTGCAAAACCAGCGTGGCGGTTTCCAAAGCGCGGTACGCATTGTTATTATTCCCGCGTGTGCCAAGGAAAATGCCACCCACGACTATTACAATCACTGCCATTGCAATGGTAATTTCCAGCAATGTAAAACCGCCGGAACGCTTCACTTTTTTATGCCGTGCTCTTGGAAAAATTTTCGAAGCATAATACGTTCGATTATTCTTTTTATGCGGACAAACCAAAAATCGCGTTCGGTTATGGGTTTTACCAAAATTGTGGCGATTCGGGCGTTTTTCCCCGCCCAAATGTCGGAGAGAAGCTGGTCGCCGATTATCACCGTGCTTTCGGGCCGTGTGCGCATAATTTGCATGGCCTGGCGAATACCTCGGGTCAGCGGCTTGATTGCGTTGGCGATGCCCGGAAGCTTCATAAACTCGTTAAAGCTGCGAAGACGCCTGCCGGTATTGTTTGTCACCAAACAAAGCTTAAAGCCCATGCGCTCCAGCCGCTTCATCAATGCCACGATTTTTGCGGGGGGCAGGCTTTCGTCAAAGGCCGTAAGCGTGTTGTCTATATCAAAAATAAGCCCACGAATTTTTCTATTCCATAGTTCTTCGTAAGGTATCTGAAAAACGGAATCGTAATAATAGTCAGGTGTCAGCATCAGGCCTCCAAAGACAAGTTCTTAGTCCGCAACTCTGAACAACTCTACCATTTCGAAGACGTAATAGTCAAGACAATTTATAAGAATCTGCCCGTCTAGGAATTCCTCGTTGCGGGCTGACGGCAAACGCCAGCGCACCTGACTTTGAACGACGGCCACACTTCCCGGGCGCGGACGCACACCTTCCAACCGATAAATTCTGGTGCGGATATAAAAGCCACCGCCGTTGTTTTCGATGGTGGTGACAGCCTGAAATCTGTCCTGAATATTATCGGGGCTGCCATGGATGTTAAAGTCCAGCTCCAGCCCCCAAGAATGCCTGTGCAAATGCAGCTCTCGCCTTAAATCAGGCATAATTTCCGCGATGAACAGCTCCATATAAAAATCCGGCGGATACAGATAATACCTGCTGTCATGTCTCGCCAAATGTGCATTGGGATTTTGTTGAATCAGCGTGAGGGTGCGTGACTGCGCACGGCTGTGAGCGGCGATGCTGTAATTTTGCAAACTCTGCTGCATTCTAAAAAAGGCCTGTTCGTTGCCAGCTATGGCCAAGTCGTACAGCCCGAAAAAATACCCGTATCGCGCCGTAATCCGTCGGCTGTTTACCGTGATTGTCAGCACCGACAATACCAGCGCGATAAGCAGCATTGCCACAGTCAAGGTCATTATGTACGCGCCGCCACGGCTGGATTTTCGTAGCATTTTATATGCCTCCATTTATATAGCTAAAATTATAATTGAACTTTATAATGACGCCGTCGTGTCGGATATGTTATTTTGTGGCTATAAGAATTTGAAATGGGGTATTCTCAATGAAAAAGTTAATACAGGATATTTTGAACAACTGGCTTGAAGATGAGGGTGACGGTTTTTCTGGTGTGTTTTCGGCGTCGGGGGCCGATGGTATCATCGAACAACATGCCTACGGCTCACGAAACATAGCCGAAAATCTTCCGAACACAGTGGATACCTCATTTGCCATCGCATCCGGCACTAAGCTGTTTACAGGGCTGGCTGTTTGCAAGCTTATTGATGAGAATAAGCTGACCCTTGAAAGTAAGCTCTGCGATTTGCTGCCTTATGATTTGGGGCAAATTGACAAAAGCATAACCGTTTTTCATCTGCTTACGCACACATCGGGTGTGGGTGATTACATCGACGAAGAAGCCGAGGACAACGAGACGCAGTTGCAGGCTTTGTATGACAAATATCCGTCGTATCTGTGGACAAAGCTTGAATACTATTTGCAAATGATTACGCCACTGCCCCCGAAATTTGAGCCGGGCCAGCGGTATGCTTATTCAAATTCGGGATATGTTCTGCTGGGCCTTGTGGTTGAGGCTGTCAGTGGTCTATCGTACCAGCAATTTGTACGGGATAAAATTATCGTGCCCTGCAAGCTTGTCCATACGGGATTTTATCGCATGGATGCTTTGCCGTCCAATACCGCGTTGGGTTATATAATGGGGGATACCGGGCAATGGCGAACCAATACTTTTTCAGTGCCGATTCTGGGCGGCTCTGACGGAGGACTTTTCACTTGCGCGGGAGATTTGGATAAGCTTTGGCGGGCTATTTTTGCCAATGAACTTCTTTCCGAAAAAATGACGCAAAATTTCCTCGCCATGCAAGTGGACATAGACGAGGAATGCGGGGAAAGCTATGGGCTTGGCGTATACCGAAATATTCAAGATGACAATGTGGCTTACTATGCGGTCGGCGTGGACTCCGGCGTAAATTTCTTTACGATGTATTTTCCACAATCAAAAATAGTTGTTTCATCGCTTAGCAACACAGACGATGTAGATATATTTCCTCCACTGAACGAATTATTTGAAGTGCTGGCATAGACATGGAGTCAATCAGCGTACCCCAACCGCACGGCCAGAGATATTGCCGTGCTCATTCCAGACAACGGTCACTATAACGGAGGCATTGCCGGAGATATTTAATTCTGATAATCGACCCAAGGCAAGTGTGACTTCGGGCGCGTAATCGGAATGAAACTCCATAGTTGACGCACCAAAAATCCACACGCTGTAGATTTCAACGTCCATTTGCTCGGCGTAGTCGGAGATGGCGGCGGCAAGGCTCGCTCGTGCTGGTGTTGCGCTTGCGGGTGCGCGGCCAAGGGCGTCGCGGGTTGCCAGCATCAGTCTGTGTGCCGCAAGATGCGCGGCATAGCCCTCTTGTGCATAAACCAAATTACGCCTTGACTGCCCCAGCATCGCTATTGCCGACGCGAAAATAATTGAGAAAAGGGCCAATGCCACCAGAATTTCTATGTACGAAAACCCGCCAAGCTTTTTGCGCGTCATGGCCTGGCCCAAAGCTCGTAGCGATATAGGCCGTCTGAAAAGGAAATCCGCCCCAGGCGTACATATTCAAACAGCTCCGTCAGGTTTGTGCGATGGGTCTCTGCGATTGCGATACCAGTGACTTCTCCCGTCAGCAGAAGTTCGCCGTCCCGGTAATCCAGCCCGGTTAAACGTGCATCGGCGGGCACAGTGTCTAAAATATATGGCAACCACTCTCCGCCAAAGGGTACGGCTGTGATGCCCGCCAAAAAAGAGTCCAGATAATCTGCCGCGTCTCGTTCCGCCCGCACCCGGGCGGCCACTTCCGCCGGCCCGGGCTCAAAAGCCGTCAGCCGCTGGCTCAGCTCCCCGGAGCGTTCCCAAACATGCCGTTCCCAAAGCGTCAGTGTCAGTGTTGCCGCCCCCAGAATAAAAAAAATAGCAACCTGTACGGCTGCTAAGCGCATTAAAAATAAACGCCTCTCTTTTTTCCTTTGTACCCCGGGAGGCAAAAGGTTCATTTCCGCTTTCTCCAACCCGGCTTATTTGTCTGACGTTGTCTGGCGATGCCCAGCGCATCGGCCTGGACGCAGTCCGTTATCGTCGAGCCTGCGGCTACAAACGCTCCCAAGCCAATTTCCACCGGAGCGATAAGATTCACGTTGCTTCCAACAAACGCGCCGTCATTTATTGTTGTGCGGTGCTTTTTCGCGCCGTCGTAGTTGACGGTTATTGCGCCGCAGCCGTAATTTACGCCGCTTCCCACATCTGCGTCACCAATATAGGCCAAATGCGCCATTTTTGTGCCGTCACCCAAATTGGAGTTTTTTACTTCGACGAAGTTGCCCACGCGGCAATTTTTTCCTATAACCGTTCCAGGACGCAAGTACGCAAAGGGGCCGACCTCCGTGCCCTCTCCGATTTTCGCATTGTCGGTTACGCTTTGTCTCACACGGGCGTTCGCGCCGACGACTGTATCTTTCATATGCGTGTTCGGGCCGATTACCGCACCCGATTCTATCTCACATTTTCCTTCCAATATACAGCCGGGATAGAGCACCGCCCCGGGGGCTATTTTCGTATCGGAGTCAATAAAAGCCGATGCGGGGTCAAGCATCCGTACGCCGGCGGCCATGTGAAGCTCGTTTACGCGCCCGCGCATGTGTGCGGTGGCCTCCGCAAGCTGGGCATGTGTGTTGATTCCCGTAAAAGCGGATATATCCTCGCGTGTGTGGAATACCTTTACGACCCGGCCGTCGTCCTTCAGAAGCTTGGGCACGTCGGTGAGGTAGTATTCCAGCTGGGAATTGTTATTTGTCATGCGGCTGAGGCCGGTTTTGAGAGCCTCGCCTTTAAATAGGTAGATACCCGGGTTCACCCAATCGGTGGGTGGGCTGTCGGGCTTCATGTCCTTGAATTCCACAATTTCAATAAAATCGCCGTTTTTGTCATACACCCGGCCAAAGTCCCGGGCGTCCGGGCGATATACCGCCGATACTACCGCCTCAGAAGAGCCTGCGCGGTAAAAATTTTTCAATTCCGTCAAAAATTCAACCGTTACCAAGGGCATGTCGCCGTATAAAATTAACACATCGTCGGAATCTTTTATCCGTCCGATTCCCGCTTGAGCGGCGTGGCCGGTTCCCAGAGGAGGGTCCTGTACCGCGAAGTTGAGATTTTTAAATCTCGCGAGCCCGTTCTTGATGTCGTCCCCGCCGCGCCCTACTACCACTGTTATGTCCTCAGCACCGGCGTCCAGCGCGGCCTCGACTACATATTGTATAATCGGTTTGCCCAACATCGGATGCATTACCTTTTGCAAATCCGAGTGCATTCTTTTCCCCTGCCCGGCGGCTAAAATTATGGCCTTCACGCGATTCCTCCCGATATTGTTCTCATCTGCTATATTTTCATAATATTATGCAAAGTTGGAAAATGTCAATGTTTTTGTGTTATTATACTTTTAGAATGTTGTTAAAACATCAAAGGCGCAGAACATGAGCCTGCTAAAAAGGAGATACGAGAATGAAAATCTATGACATTACCGCAGAAATTTCGGAAAATCTGCCATCCTACGGCGGCAAGGGACGCCCCACGGTCACAGAGCTGATGCAATTAAAAAACGGCGATTTCTACAATTTTTCACAGCTTAAAATTACCACCCACACGGGGACTCACGCGGACGTGCCGCTGCATTTCATCGACGGCGGGGCGGCCTGCGATGATATCTCACTGGAGCATTTTTACGGACGCGCAAAGGTATTTGACATTCCCGCGACATCGCACATATGTAAATCCGACCTGGCCCCCCTTAATATCGAAGAGGGCGATATAATCCTGTTGAACACGGGCCAGTCACATTACATGCGGCAAGCCGAATTCAACCCGGATTATTTCGCCCTCACCAAAGAAGCGGCGGAATACCTTGTCGAGAAAAAAATTAAAACCGTGGGTATAGATTATCTTTCCGTTGATGCCTACGACGCAACGGACTTCCCCGCCCATATGGCCTTGCTTGGCAATAATATCGCCACACTGGAGGGCCTAGTTCTTGAAAATGTACCCGAGGGAACGTATACATTATCCGCTTTGCCCCTGAAAATCCCCGGTGGAAACGGAAGCCCGGTGCGCGCTGTTCTGGTGCAGTCACAGTAGGCCGGCGGGCCCCGAAACATCACCTTGACCTTTTAAAAAATCGCATCCATCGCTTCTTCTATAAATTCCATAAAAACCGTGCCCCATTGGTCGAGATTGATGAAGTTAATCGCGGGTCTTGGGGCGTTTGGCTGGCCGGAGATTTCGTAGGAGATGAGCTCGCCCCAAGCTTGGTCGTCGAATACATATTTAAACAAAAAGCTTCCGTCGGTGTTGTGGAGGAAGATGCCCTCTATTGTGATATTTTCGTCTTCAAAGCCGGGCTCGTCAGTTGTAAATTCTATTGTAAAGATACCGCTTTCCGTCGTCCAAACTAAGGCCACACTATAGGTAGTGAGCGGGCCGCGCCATGTGCGCCAGGGGGCGTATTCGGTAATGGTTAAGATGTTTTTATAGGCGTCGGGCAAAATTTCAAAATCCCATGTGAAGGTCATGTAACCGTCAAAGCTGTCGTCCTCGTAGACGCGGATTTCCAACGTCCAAGGGTCGTAAATGTCGCGGCCAAAGTCCAAGACGATGCTGGTGAAATGTGTGCGGGTGACCGGGTCGGGGCTATTGTAAATCAGCCAATATTCATACAGCCAGCCGAATTCGGCACGCCAAAAGTCCTCATCGCAACACGGCCAGAAATCGCAATCGCCGCCACACGCAGTATAGGGAATGCAGTAGCATTCTGCCGCCTCAATGGTATCATCAAATAGCCAGCGAAACTCGTCCACCTGGCGTATTATCCACGGGCGTGGAGTGACTATTGCCTCTTCCTCCCAAGAAAATTCCGTGCTAAGAATGCGCCCTTCATACATATAAAATGCCAGCGTAAATTGACCGGATACCAGTTCATCCAGAAACTCCGCTTCCCATCGCAGGTTTTCTATTTCGCGGTCATAACGTGTCCAGAAAAAGCCCAAGTCCCACAGAACTTCGTAGGCGGCACGCATTTGATTGTCTGCTTCTAGCATGTCGGCCAGCTCGTTAATAAACGCGGCCATATCCGCCGCTGTGAAGCTGAAAGCGACTCTTGTCGTGCCGTCCGCTTGTGTGGCGGATTCCTCCGCAGCCAAAAGCCACGACATAAACATATTTACATATGGTGTCAGGAAGTCCAAATCGGGGGTTTCCCATACGGGGTTTTGCAAAAACTCCAGCACGGGTGTGATTTCGCTCATGATTTCTGCTATGTTGAAGCAATCGACGTCAACGTCTATGGCTTCGGCAAAAGCCGCGATATCGGCGTCCAGAGTGGCAAAGGTCACGCCAAAGAGCGTACTACCTACTTGTGGCAGACCAAACGCGACGCGCTCGCTGCTGATGTACAATTGAAATTCTATGTGCTCCTCGCGGGCCCACGTCCTGTCGCCCACCGGCTGGGACTCAAACGTGAAGTGCAACCCAAAGTCGAATTCGTCAAGATTCGAAAACAGCGTAATGTCTATGCTTGCGTCTTCCCATCTATCCAGCACATCCATGTTCAGCCGCATCATGCCGTTTTGGATACTTTCCGCAAGCAATCTGTACACTCTCAGCGGCGAGCCCTCAACGCGCTCGGCGGCTTCTGCCCATATTTGCCCAAAAGCCTCTATAATGGCTTCAAAGCTGCTTTCCGGCAGCTCGTTTGCACGCGCCTCTTGCACGGGTATCACAAACACGATGGCCATTGTCAACACCAAGCAGCACAGTCCCGTTTTTATTGCCTTAATCATAATAGCCTCCTCAATTTTTAACTGAAATCGCTGTATATGGTCATTATAGCAGGGGCAACAATACCGGTGCAAGCGGTGAATGATTCACTTAGGGATTGCACTTAAGCAAAACGGCGAGTTTATCCTTCGGGCGGATGGTATAGCTTCCAAGGGCCGCGGGTAAAAAAACCGACCGCCCCATTGGAATCTCCACACTTATGCCCTCGGCCTCGATAACGGCATCTCCCTCCACGCATGTGAAAATTGCGAACTCCGACCGGTTAGAGGATTCATTCAGCGGCCCGGAAAGCTCGTATTTTTTTATGTCAAAATATTCGTCGGAGATGACACGTGTCAGTAGGTTCGCCCCTATTTTTGTGGTTTCTATTGCCGAGGCGGCAGTTTTGGGAATCTTTCCCTCGTAGTCGGATACGGCCAAGGCATCCTCTATGTGAAGGGGACGGGTTTTTCCTTGGTCATCCGTGCGGTTATAGTCATACAGGCGATAGGTGATATCGGAATTCTGCTGGATTTCCGCAACGATGGTGCCTGCCGTGATAGCGTGGACAAGTCCGGCCGGGATGTTTACTATGTCCCCCTCCCGGACGCGCAGACGGTTAAGACAACTTTCAACCGTTCCGTTCTTGTAGGCGGCGGCTAGGCTTTCGCGAGTTACGCTGGGCTTTAGGCCAATTATCAAAAAACCGCATTCCGGCGGCTTTATAATGTACCACATTTCACTTTTTCCGCTGTCTGTCTCACCTTTTGCCTTGGCATAGGCATCTGTCGGGTGAACCTGCACCGATAGCCGCTCCTTCGCGTCGATTATTTTTACCAGCAGCGGAAACCTGCTCTCCGGCCCGAAGCGCGTCCCCAGCACTCCGGATGAGTTTCTTCCTATATAATGTGCAAAGGCTTCCCCGGCCGCCGGGCCGTTTTCTATTATTCCCATTTCATCCGGCCGACAGGTGATTTCCCAGCTTTCGCTGCCCCATATCATTTTTTTGAAAATAGGCCTCAGTAGAATCGGATATAATTTCATTTTCATGACTCCTTTTTACGGTTTCAAAGTGCGTTTGCTATACTATGCCCCAAAGGCGTTCTCAATGTGATTGGCAAAAATTTGCCCGTTTTGCTCCAGTATCTCTACCACATCGAAGCGGAAATCGTGGCTGCTCAGCTTTTTTGCGGAAATGTAGTGCATCGCGGTGTGGATGATTTTTTGCTGCTTCGCGCCGCCTACCGCTTCTCTGGGGAGCCCGAATGACAAGTTCCTTCGGTATTTTACCTCCACAAACACGATAAACTCACCGTCGCGGGCGATTAAATCAATTTCGCCAGTTCTTACGCGATAGTTCCGCTCTAAAATTTTAGCCCCCTTAGCCAGAAGGAATTTTTCCGCTTCATGCTGGCCGGTCATTCCCGCTTCGTACTTAGATTTCATTGGTTTTCTCCTTGATGAGTGATAAGAGAAGCGGCTTTTGGTTGAGAAGCGGGTCGCGCATTACCGTGTCCAGCAAAAATTCCAGTGTATCTCCCATCGTTTTTCCGCGTGGGATGCCGATTTGAGCAAGGTCGTCACCGTTTACGGCGAGGCCGCGCAGGGTATAGCACTCACCATTCGTGATGATGTCTTGGGCTTCCCGGCGGACGAAATTTACGTCTTGAGACTCCGCGCCCGCAATAATTTTTAAATTTAATAATTTTTCAAAATATTCTTGCGTCAGTTGCCGCAACAGCTTTTTTAGGTCATAGCGGTCGTGGGGCAATGGCTCGCGAAGTAGGCGAATATATTGCGCCACTTCTTTTATTGTCTTATTATCGAAGCGCAGGTCTTTTAAAATGCTTTCGCAATCCGCACCTGCCCATTCCAAAAATAAAGTCAGACGCATGGGCTCGTCGGTTGGACAAGCTTGGATTTTTGTTAAAACATCAGAAAGATTGCCGCCGTATTCCCTTCCCATCAGTACATATGGCAAAAGCCCCGTGGTTTCAAGCAATTTGGCAGCTTGTGGTTCCGCGCCGGTTAGCAGTTTTCCCAGCTCCTCCCGAATGCGTTCCGCGCTGATAAGGGCTAAATTTTTTTTTAATTTTGTAATGGCCTCCAGTGCCACTGCATCCACCGAAAACCCCAACATCGACGAAAAGCGCACCGCCCGCAACATTCGCAGGGCGTCCTCGCCAAAACGACTTTGCGCCTCGCCCACGCACCGGATTAGCTTCTTTTCTATATCTTCACGGCCGCCAAAGGGGTCAACAAAGCCACGCTGCGAATTATAGGCGATTGCGTTCATTGTAAAATCGCGGCGGCTTAGGTCGTCCTCAATGCGCCTGGCAAATGTCACAGACTCCGGGCGACGGCCGTCCAGATACTCGCCATCGAGACGATAGGTTGTCACCTCGCAGCAGTCACCGCCGATAAGCACGGTGATTGTTCCGTGCTTGATTCCCGTGTCCACCGTGCGCGAAAACAAGGCCCTTACTTCCCCGGGCGTGGCTGATGTTGCTACGTCCCAGTCCGTAGGCTTCACCCCACGAATCCCGTCGCGCACACAGCCGCCCACAATAAAGGCCTCGTATCCCGCACTCTCTAACACGGATAAAATTGCTTGCACATTGTCTGGAATAGTTATTTTCATGACTATAGCGGCATCAAGCAGGGAAATATCATAATTGCGCTTTATTGCCCGGCTATAATCCTTTTTGAATTTGCTGGTATAATCCGGCTTTAACATTAAGATTTCAACGCCTTAAACATATCTTCGGCATTGTCAAACCGTGCTTTTCCCGATTTTATTATCTCGTTGCCCTCTCGCATGGCATCCAAGGTTTCGTCATTGGGCATACTAAGGCGCATATCAAAGGGTATGCCCCTTGAACGGACAGTTTGGCGCAAAAATACCGTAAGCGCGGTAGACATGTTAAGTCCCAACTCATTAAAAATTTCTTCTGATTGCCTTTTTAGGTTTTCATCTATGCGGATATTTAAGTTTGTGGTTGCCAACTTCATCAACTCCTACTTTTGTCATTATAGCGATGGTGTAATGAAGCCGTCAATACATATTGCGTTCATTGATTTTCATATGAACCTCATTGAACCCCGTATTTCTTCCAGTGTATCCCAATGCTTGCCGTCTGCCGTCAAAAACCGAATGAAATAAAACCTTCCATTATGAAACACTTGAAAATGCTGGCCTCTTGCCTCTTCGCCAAGCATGAAGCTGTCAACCCCGAAAATAATCCCGTCATCCCCAATCACGCCTCTCATTCTGCCGTCAAATGCCACAACCCCGCCCAATTCCGTTAATGGCGGGGGGCCTAGCGGGTCAGTAAAACCAGCCAGCCATTCATCAACATCGGGTACAAATCCGCCAATGGGTTCAGAGAATATTTGCACTCTGGTTTGTTCGCGTCTTCTTGGGGCATCGCTTGGCGGGTGTATCCATATCTGGTCATATGTCGGATGGCGAAATGCTTGCCAGTCAATTGGCATTTCCAATGTCAACCCGTGGATGGTATAGCTTGTATGTGTTGGCTTAGGCTCTGGTTCTTGAGGTTCCGGCGGTTCTTGTGACGAATGTATAATAATCTCTTGCGGCTGGGCTCCGTTTCCGGCCATTTCACGGGACTCACCCCTACCACAAGCTGCAAAGCCTAAAACAATCGCGAAAATCGCACCAAGTGTTAATAGCTTCATCTATGTTTGCCCTTCCTTTAAGAACAGTTATTGCGCATGAACATAAATAACATTCAGCGAGGCAATATGGCGGTTCAATTCATTGGAAAGCATCTTGTCAGTAACCAAAAATTTCATTTGTGACAAATGTGAAACGGTTAGGACCGCGGTGTTTTCAAATTTACTGCTATCCACCATCAAAACCGTTTCTCCCGCGCATTTTAAGGCGGTTTGCTGGAATGCAACGTCGTCGTCATAATACCCTGTAACCACAAGGTCGTTATTAATAGCCGCGCCGCTAAGAAACGCCTTGTCCACATGAACTTTGCGCATCATTTCAGTTGTCTGATATCCCTGAGAGGCGTGCTCTTCCAGGTTGACCCAGCCGCCTAAGAAGAACAATTTTTTACATTTTGCTCCGTTGCTGAACAAAGAAGCGATTGCAAGAGAGTTGGTAAAGACAATCAAGGTTTGCAGCAGATTTTGGTCTTGCGCCAGCACTTTTGCAAGCTCCAAGGAGGTTGTGCAGCTCTCCATCAAGATGGCGTCTCCTTGCGCGACAAGTCCAGCTGCGGCCCCGGCAATTTTCATCTTCAACTCAGCATTCTTTTGGGCGCGCAAATCAAAGGGTATCGCGCTGACTGTATTCGCAAGAGCAACTCCGCCGTGTACTTTTATAATCTGTCCGCCTTCTGATAAGGCGTCTAAGTCCTTGCGCATGGTTTCAGCAGAAACACCGGTTGCCGCCGCCAACTGCTGTGTTGAGCTAATGGGAACCTGCGAAAGTAGGACCAATATTTTTTCTCTGCGACGCTGTGATTTATTTGCCATTTGAGAAGCCCCTTTTTCTATATTTTTTATTATAGCAGATTCTGAGGTTTTTTTCATTTATTGCATTAAACCAAAAAATTGTCGCTGAGTTTATAAAAAATATTTGAAAAATCCAATTTTATATTGACGTTCAATTAAAACAATGGTATATTACCATCAAAATAGTGCAAATAACCAATTTTACTTACATAAACTTGGTTATATTCAATAATATTGCTTTGAAAAGGAAGGATAATAATGAACTCGCCCAAGCCTTACATCTTTACTGACAATAATCCAAATACTGTAGATGACTACGCAAAATCTATTCAGCGATTGAAGCGGCCTGTTTATCCGGTAGACATTGTGTTGGATACCGACCCTGCCAACGAGGTAGATGACCAGTTCGCCCTTGCTTACCTGCTGCAATATCAGGATAAAATGAGATTAAAGGGCATATTTGCGGCACCGTTTTTTAACCATCACTCGGAAAGCCCGGCTGATGGCATGGAGAAAAGCTACAAAGAGGTATTTAATATATTATCCATGTTAAAAAGGGATGAATACGCATCGGCTGTTTACAAAGGCGCGACCGGCTTTTTGAGTAGTGAACAAGCTCCCATTCAATCTGACGCGACGGAAGCCCTATATCAGTTAGCCATGGAATATACTCCCGAAAACCCCCTGTATGTAATCGCAATTGCTGCTTGCACCAATATTGCGTCAGCTCTTCTTTTGCATCCCGAAATCAAAGAACGCATTTTTGTTGTATGGCTGGGCGGCATGGGTTTTGACTGGCACGATAATGCTTCCTTTAACGCGGGGCAGGATATTGCCTCCGCTCGTGTGCTGTTGGGCAGCGGCGTTCCTTTGGTATTGCTCCCGGGGCGCGGGGTATTAGACCGCTTTACAACAACCGGCCCGGAGCTGGAATATTGGCTCCGTGGCAAAAACAAATTTTGCGATTATATCATTGATAAAACCGCCAAAGAGTCTGCCGTGTGTAATGGAGAGCGTTGCTGGAGCCGCCCTATTTCCGATGTGGCCGCCGTGGGATGGATGCTGGGGGAAAACTTTATGCTGGACCGCTTGGAGCCAAGCCCTATCATGCAATACGACCATTTCTACAGTGTTGATAAACGCAGACTGTTTATCCGGTATGTATACAGCATTAATCGGGATAAGCTAATGGGGGATTTGTTTGAAAAAATAGCGCGATATGAGTAATTTTCAGGCAATGAAAGGAGTTTGGCGATGAAACTGCGCAAAGCGAGCCTTGGAAAACCTGTTAGTGCACTACCATTAAAAACGAAAATATTCCAGCGCGTAGAGCCCTATTTATATTTGCTGCCCGCTTTGTCTATGCTAATTTTATTTACCTATTACCCCTTCATTACAAATGTTATCCATAGCTTCTTTACGGTAGACAGGTTTCGGCGAGTCAGGGCATTTGCAGGCTTAAGGAACTATTCGCGTGTGCTGACGGACGACAGTTTTTTGCAGGCCGTTGGCAATACCTTTATCTATGTGCTGGCTACCGTGCCGATTAGCATTGTGATTGGCTTTGCGTTAGCACTTCTGGCCAAAAAGAAGACACGCTTCTCGGTAGTGTATGAAACCTTGTTCGCTCTATCCATGGCAATTTCCATCGCTGTCATCGCAATGATTTTTCAATTGGCATATAACCCTTCTATGGGGGCAATCAACCAGCTGTTCGGCCTTTCTATTTCTTGGCTCAGCGACCCCAGTACGGCACTACTTTCTTTGATTATTATACAAATTTGGTCGAATATCGGATATAACTTCCTTTTCATGTTTTCAGCCCTGCGTGCACTGCCGGAGGATGTAATGGAAAGCAGCAGAATGGATGGTGCGGTTCGGTCACGACTGCTCTTTCAGATTATTATACCATTAGTATCGCCAACCTTGTTATTTTTACTTATGTCCGGCATTGCCCACGCTATGACCTCGGCGAGCTTGGTGCTTATTTTAACCACCACACACGGAGCCACCGGGCAGCCGGGGGGTGCTACCGAGGTTATTATGTCCTTCATCTACGGCAGAGCGATTATGGGTACGAACTTTAATGTGGCATATGCCGCTACAACCGTAGGCTTCGTATTATCCTCCATCGTAATGGCATTGGCCCTAGTACTGGACAGAAAGAAGGTGAGCTACGATGTATAAGCAAAAACAGCTGGGGCGGGGCATGTATCAGCTTTTTTGTGTGGCCGTTGGTCTGATTCTCATGGCTCCGATTTTTTACGCAGTAAGCATATCCTTTATGCGCCCGGAAGAAATTTTAACGACAGATTTAAACCTGTTGCCAAATTCCCTTTATTTGGGCAACTATCAAATCGCGATTGAGCAAACGATGATTTTTCGTTTTATTTTCAACTCCTTTGTTGTAGCTTTTGTGGCCAGCTTTGTACGTATCATACTGGCGAGCCTTGCCGCCTTTTCCCTTGCCTTTTTTGAATACAAGGGGAAGAAGATGTTTTTCTACCTTGTAGTGGGCAGCATGATAATTCCTTCGGACCTTCTGCTGGTGCAAAATTTCTTTACTGTAGCGCGAATGGATTTGGTAAACACCTATCTTGGAATTATGATTGTTTTTTTCTTTAATGCCATGAGTGTATTCATCATGCGCCAGCGATTTTTGACCTATTCTAAATTTCTGCGAGAGGCCGCCTTGGTGGATGGCTGCGGCAACTTTAGATTCTATGCGCAGATTCTTGTGCCCTCGAACATACCGGTGTTTGCCACTGTGTTTATCGTATCCTTCGTAGGGGTGTGGAACACTTTTCTTTGGCCGCTGATGGTAACTAATGTAAACGAAATGCGTACCGCTCAAATGGCTATTACTATGCTGAATATCGCGGAAGGCAGTGCATCCTATGGGCCTGGAACCGTCATGGCCGCCGCTGTGATTATTCTTATTCCGTCCATAGCGGTGTTTGTTTTATTCCAAAAGAGAATCGTAGGCGGGCTGATGACGGGCTCGGTAAAGGGATAAACCCCATCTTGGGGATTACCATAAACAATGTTATTATTTGAAGGAGGAAGATTCAATGAAAAGGCACATGAAGAAAGGTGCAGCAGTACTTACGGTGCTTTTATTTGCCCTTGTGATTGCCGCTTGCGGCCGCGATTCTGCGGCAGGCTCGGCATCGGGTGAAGGCGGCCCGATTGAGGTAGTGTTTTGGCACTCCTTTAGCGGAGCCAACGGCGAAACACTTGAGGCCATGATTGAAGAGTACAACCAAACCCGGGGTGCCGAGCAGAACATCACGGTAAACCTTGTGTTTCAAGGCTTCGAGGGGACAAACAACGTAATTTTGGCCTATCAGACAAATGACACGTCAAACGCGCCGGATATTAATGTAGGACTGGTGTCTACGATTCCAAATATGCTGGATTTGTCTTGGACAGTAGACGTCAGCGAGTTTTTGAACAATCCGTCTTCAAGCGTAACTCCGGCCACATTCCCCGCAGCCATGCAGAGAATGGCAAGCGTCAATGGGCGGATGGCGGCGATTCCTTTTGCAAACTCCATCCCGCTGCTGTTTTACAACGCGGATGCTTTAAGGGAAGCGGGCTTTGACCGGGCCCCGGCAAACTTTGATGAGCTGATTGAATGGACGAAAGCCTTAACTCAGGTTGACGCCACAGGTGCGGTAACCCGTTATGGAGTTAATTTTCCAGTAATGCGATATCAGATGATAGTGTTTACGGTCAACCAGAACCCAAACAGCTTTTTCTTTGATAACGAAGGCGGACGGGTGGCTCCCGTAACCCGCGTGACCGCCGGAGAAGACGGCACTATGGCCGCGTTCTTAACTCAGCTGGAACGCCTTATCGCAACCGGCGGATTTAAATGGGTAGAGGATAATCCCAACCAAGAATTTGCACAAGGCTTAAACGCTATGGTTATCAGGCCGTCTTCCCACTTGGGTGCTGTACGGGGCCTTGTTGCCGGAAGCTTTGATTTCCAAACCGCGTTTTTGCCCCATGTAAACGCCGGGGATACTGGCAGTGCGCCTTTGGGCGGCAGTTGCCTTAGTCTGTTTAACCGGGGGGACGATGCCCGTGTAAGAGCCGCATGGGATGTAGTGGAGTTTCTTTTGCGGCCGGAAAATTCAGCAAGATTTTCTATGGTATCTGGGTTTCTTCCGGTAAACGTTGAGGCGATGCAACTACCGGAGATGGTGGCTTTCATTGAGGAGAACCCTCAATTCTTAGTTGGGGTTGAGCAAATGCTTCAAGGTGCCCCAAATTCCCAGGAGCCCTTCGATATTGTTTTTGCCGACGTGCAGCGAATTATTACCAACACCATGCTGGAGTTTAAAAACGGTAATTTAACGGTGGAACAAGTAATAGAACGAATTGTAAGAGATGTGAACAGGGAGTTGGACGACTGGCACGCAGCCAACTTTTAATCTGGCAAACATTTTACGGGGAGGCGGAGTATTGCATCAGATTAAGCTTGTAGTCACCGACTTGGACGGAACACTCTTGGCACCGGATGCTACTATTTCACAGGAAGCTATAGAAATAGTGGCGGAGCTTTCTAAAAGGAATGTTCGTTTTAGCTTTATCACCGGGCGTCCGCATATCTCCGCAGCTAGGTTTGCGAAACAGCTTACGCTTACGGCCCCCATGGTGACATGCAACGGTGCTGTAATCTGCGACGGGGATGAAGTTTTATCACGCTGCTCCTTTGGGCTGTCGCCTTTAAAGAAGCTGATGCAAACAGCGGCCTCCAATGGGTTTACCGTACTGTTGTTTCAAGACGGAACAGAATACGCCCTGTCTAAAACGGCATGGGTGCGCAAGCGGCAAGCGGCAGGGCGTATCGTACCCATAAAGGAAGCGGATGAAATTAACTGGGAAACAGGGATTGCCGAGAAAATTAATATCATGGAGCAAGGCGTGAGTTTGGATGTGCTGTCAGGGTTGCTGGCCGAGGTGGAGGGATGCGTTTCCATCACCAAGTACGGCGATACCGGCTGCGAAATTGTTGCAAAAGGTATCACCAAAGCCGCCGGATTAAGAAATCTGTGCGGCTTGCTGGGCATTAAAGAAGAAAATGTATTAGCCATTGGGGACAACGAAAACGACAATGAACTGCTGGCGGCGGCCGGCATTGGGGCAGCGGTTGCAAATGCGTCTCCCTTCACAAAAAAATTTGCAGATTACCTTTGTGAATTTTCATATACCGAGGGCTTTGTCGAGGCTGTTCGCAAAATCGTTCTGGGATTCATATAGCAAACGTCTTTTCAATCCGTGACTGCTGTCGCGGCAAAACCGCCCGAAAAACGCTTATCTCGCGTTTTCGGGTGCCGCTCGGCACTCACGGTTTCAAAGTACGTTTGCTATATAAGGAGTGAATATGCTGTGGTGCTTGCAACGTCTACAAATATATACTGCGAGCAAAATGGTGCGGCGGATATCCCGATGGAGGAAAGTATTCGTATGTGTGCCTCTGCGGGATACCGTGCTCTGGATTTTGGATTTGTAGAGCTGAACAGACAATCGGCTCTCTTTTCCAAAGACGGGTGGAGGCAGGAAATTTTGAATTTCCGGCAGATTGGGGACAACCTTAATGTGAAATTTGTGCAGGCACATGCAACGCTGTACGACTTTTGCAACGAATCTTCCGATACCGGACATATTGAACAATTGATGAGGCGCAGTATTGAAGGGGCTGCGTTATTGGGTGCTGACTGGATTGCTGTTCATCCGTCAACACACACACAGAATGGGATGCTTGTTCCTGATACTCCGGAGATAAATGTAAAATTCTTCAAAGCTCTGGCAGACTATGCGCAACAATTTGGTGTGGGAATAGCAATTGAGAACATGTGGGGGAAAACTCCGGACGGCGTGAAGCGGTATGCAATCCGGGCGGAGGAACTGGCCGAGCTGATTGATGCAGTTGGGCGGCCCAATGTTGGCGCGTGTTGGGATACCGAGCACGGAAGTATTGAGGGCGTGGACCAGCCCAACGCGATTCGCTTGCTGTCCGGTCGGCTTAAAGCCTTGCATATTTCGGATGAGTCAGGCCCGGAACATGTACACATCTTGCCCTACATGGGGAGAATCTCCTGGCCTGCGATACTACAGGCACTGGCAGATATCGGGTATGATAACCCCTTCACCTTCGAAATCCAGCATTATCTGCCCGGAGTTCCCGCCCCGCTCGTTCATTCGGCTATGTGTTTGAGCCTAGAAGTCGGCAGCTATATGATAGATAGAATAAAGGCTTTTTAAATTTGACACCGCCGGACTCTATGATTATCATTGACATAATCTTAGAGGTTTGGAGGACAATATGTCCATTTTTAGCGGGTCTGGGGCGGCGGTGTGTACGCCTTTTAACAGCGCGGGCGGGTTTAACGCCGAGGCCTATGCGAAGCTCGTAAGCTTCCACGCGGAAAAAAACACGGACGCAATCGTTTCATGTGGGACAACGGGAGAAGCGTCAACCCTTAGTACAGACGAACATATCGAAGTAGTGAAAACAGCCGTTGCGGCGGCGAAGAAATTTGGCGGAGAACGCGGACGGAAGCTTCCCGTGGTGGCCGGTGGCGGCGGAAACGACACAGCCGCCTGTTGCGCCATGGGAAAAAAGCTGCAACAAGCCGGGGCGGACGCCCTTATGTACGTAACGCCCTATTATAATAAGACCTCGCAAAAAGGGCTTGTGGCGCATTATACGGCGATTGCAAAAGCGGTTGACCTGCCGATAATCGTATACAATGTCCCCGGCAGAACAGGCTTGAATATTTTGCCGAAAACTCTGGCGGCCCTTGCGAAACTGCCCAATATCGCTGCTGTAAAGGAGGCCAGCGGAGACATCAGCCAAATCGCCGAGGTTTTCCAGCGATGCGGCGGCGACTTGGACGTATATTCGGGCAATGACGACCAAATTCTGCCTATTCTAAGCCTTGGCGGAAAAGGTGTAATTTCCACTATAGCCAACATCGCGCCGTTGGAAGTTCACGAAATAGTGACCAAATTTTTAAGCGGTGACACCACGGCCAGCCGAGAAATTCAACTAAGCATTTTGCCTCTGGTGCGGCTGTTATTCTCCGATGTCAACCCAATGCCCGTAAAAGCCGCACTTAATCTTATGGGCTTTGATGCGGGACAGTGCCGTCTGCCGCTGGTTCCCATAGAAAATGAACTTCTGGAAAGCCTGAAGCAAGAAATGAAGAGGTTCGGGCTACTATGACAAGGATAATTGTGTGTGGTTGCCTTGGGCGGCTTGGGGCGACAATATGTAAGCTTGCAGTAGAAGAGCCCGGCGTAGAAATAGCGGCCGGGATTGATATACTCTCCGGCGGTGAGTCGGCCTTTCCCATATACGGGGAAATTAGCCAGTGCAATCCGGCTGATGTAGTAATTTCCTGTTTGCCGCCCACGGCGGAGGCCGAAATTGTAGCCGTGCTGGGATACTGCGCGGCCAAGAAGCTTCCTATTGTAATGTGTACAACGGGGCTGTCTGACCTTGTGGAGAAAATGCTAGTAACCGCATCGGAGGCATCGGCGGTTTTGCGTGCCCCAAATTTATCGCTGGGCATCAATTTGCTGGCCAACATGCTTAACCGGGCGGCGCGTATTTTATACGACGCAAGCTTCGATATTGAAATCATCGAAAAGCATCACAATCAAAAGCTGGACGCTCCCAGCGGAACGGCCATTATGCTGGCGGAGACCATAAACGCGGCTTTAGACGGCCAAATGCGCATGGTAACAGACCGCAGCCGTGAAAAGTCTAAACGCGCCCGCAATGAAATCGGGCTGCACGCTTTGCGCGGGGGGAGCTTCGTGGGCGAGCACAGCATAGTCTTCGCGGGTCAAAACGAAACTGTGGAGTTTACTCACATCGCCAGCTCCCGCGATGCTTTCGCCGTAGGCGCGTTAAAGGCCGCCCGCTACATAAGCGGAAAGCCGCCGGGGTTGTACACAATGCAAAATTTAATCAACGATTTCTAAAGCACTTCGGATTACCCAAGGTGTGTAGGTGATGGCAGCCATCCTTACACATCTTTTTTTGTGATGGGATGCTCCAATGGCCAAAAATGTGAATGTAGCGTTTTCAGTTGAAAACGGTGAAGTCAAGCACGTGCCGCGACTTCGTCGGCGGAGTTTTTGCACGATGACTTGGCCCATTTTCAACGGAAACGTCTATAGAAAAATTATTCCTGTAAATTATCTCCAATACTGTAAAATACCCGTCCTTGATGCCGTCACAGAAAAAATCACGTATGCTATTGTCATAACATGAAACACTATCACACATATGAATAATGAAATTACTATGCCATTGGTCGTAAGGAGGTTCCCAGATGAATCATAAAAAATTAGCGGACGCGCTGTGTGTCCCCGAGCAAGAAATAGAAGAAACATATATAAGTATGTTCAAGGCCGACGAGAAAACTAGGAAAATAAATTGTCGCGCTTGCAATTTTGACACTTGTGAGCAAATGATGGTGGCCGTACTCTTGGACGCAAGGCGTCCGAAAGATTGCGCTCGTCACCCAAGCGTGGTTATGCAAACAACGATGGAGGAATTGCAGTCACAAATACAGCTTCTGCAAACCCTAACCCCTTTACCGGACTATATAGGGGTCGCGTTTGGTTTGCTTGAGTCAGAATTTAACGAATTTCAAAAAATAATATGTGAAAATCATGTTCCAAATTGTAGTGCTGCAATGGCGACTCCCGGAATTTTAACGTCTGAATCTTATAAATTTCAAGAAATATTTCAATATCACTCGACAAAGCTGTCCGTTGCTGCGTATAATCTGAGACAGAAGCTTGTTTTTTTATTGCAGCAAAAAACTAAATTTCAAGGAGGCAGTCACGTTTAACAGTTTAAAGGGCGAAATTGTTATTCCAAGTGTCGGTGCTTTAGCCCTACTGGTCGTTTTGATTATCGTGTATACGGCCATAAGCGTAACAAACTTTTCGGACGACCTTACGGAACAGAGGCTTGTCACCGCTTCACAAACAACTCGCTCCTATCTTGAATCCCTGCAAGAGCGCAACCGGATAACATCCCAAGCTGTTTCACAGCACCAAGTTGTTTTGGAAAATCTTCGAAACTGGAACAGCGGCATAAACCAAGACGAAAGCAGACGACTACTTATAGACCATCTCAACTCCATCAAAAGTGATTAACGTAAACATAGACAGGAAAAACATTTCCAGAGATGAAATAGGGCGGCTGACTCACGATATTTGCGGTCTTGTGGATGCCATAAGGTCTGTGGTGGACGATTTGGCTAAATTTGAACACATGTATAATGTAGACGGCGATATGGAGTACAGAATAGATGTGGAAAAATACAGAAATTCCTTCCGGGATATGGTATCAGGTTCCAACAAGCTCATGGATACCGTGGTAAGCGATGTTTTGGGCTTCTTGGCCACGCTTTCTGAAGTGAATGACGGTAACTTTAACCCGCAGGTTAAAAAGCTGCCGGGTAAGAGAGTCGTGCTGGAGAAAGCGATACATTCGACCACAGCCAACATGATTGCCATTAATAAGGAAATAAGTGCCATGATTGAATCCGTCGCGGCCGAGGGTAATTTGAGCTTTCAAATTGACGCAGACAAGTACAAAGGCGATTGGCGCGAGATTATGGTCAGGCTTAATGGCATAGCCTCGGCCGTGGAAAAACCCATGAAAGTTCTTGAAGTGGCCATGAACGAAATGAGAGCGGGTAATTTTGACTTATCCAATATCGACGGCAAAATTAACGCGGCGGGGGGTTGATGCCAAACCGGAAAGCTATAATGGCACATTCAGGGAGATTATAGCTGCTTTTGACGCGACTCTGGCGGAAATCGCTTCCTACATTCGCCGCCGACCAGGTGCTGTCCGGGGCAAGCCAAATTTCCACAAGCGCGATGGACTTGTCAAGCGGCGCGCAGTCACAAGCCGGCTCTGTGGAAGAGCTTAACGGCTCTATAGACTTGATTAGCCAGCAAACCAAACAAAACGCCGAAAATGCTACCGAAGCCAGCACCCTCTCCATCAAGTCAACGGAAAACGCCAAAGAGGGCAACGATGCTATGAAGCAAATGCTTGACGCCATGGTTCAAATCAAGGAGTCCAGCAACAGCATCTCCAGCATCAACAAGGTGATTCAAGATATAACTTTCCAAACAAACTTGCTTGCTCTAAACGCTGCAGTTGAAGCCGCCCGCGCCGGTGAGCACGGAAGAGGCTTTGCCGTAGTCGCGGAAGAAGTACGCAATCTGGCAGCGCGAAGCCAAGCGGCCGCACAAGAAACCACGGGGCTTATAGCGGATTCCATCAGCCGTGTAGACGCGGGAAGCGGTATCGCGGAATCCACGGCAAAGGCCCTGGAAGTTATCGTAACCAATGCCGACGAAGTATTAAAAATCATCAACGGCATATCTGTTTCTTCACAGGAACAGTCGGAAGCGGTCGGTCAAGTAAGCACAGGCATCGGGCAAATTTCAGCGGTAGTACAGAACAATTCAGCCGTATCGGAGGAAACAGCCGCAGCGTCGGAAGAACTCAACTCCCAAGCCGAAATGCTTCGGCAGTTAGTGTCATTCTTTAAACTGTAAGGAGGATCTGTATCATGTCCACAACAAGAAAGCTTGTAGTAACCGCAATGCTTCTCGCGCTGTCCGTTTTATTGCCGATGGCGTTCCACACGATTCCCATGGCTGGTGCGATTTTACTGCCCATGCACATTCCCGTTCTGCTGACGGGGCTGATTTGTGGCTGGAAATTCGGGCTTGTGGTGGGTGTTGTAGCACCAATTCTTTCATCAACGATTACCGGGATGCCCCCCATGGCAATCGCGCCGCTAATGGCAATCGAGCTGGGCGTATACGGCACCGTCGCCGGGATAATGACCCATTTCATCCGCACCAGAAGCGCGACCCTCGACCTGTACATCAGTCTCGTGGCCGCAATGCTGGTCGGCCGCGTGGTAGCCGGCATCGCCCAAGTGACATTTTTTTTCGAAGGCATGATGGTGGATGGTGTTTGGACGCCCATGTCCTACTCCTTTAGCATTTGGACGACTACTTATTTTGTAACATCCTTGCCCGGGCTGGTAATCCAGCTGGCCTTTATCCCAAGCGTGGTAATGGCCCTGGAGCGCGAACGGGTAATCCCTCTGCGCTATCCCGTAAAGGCAACGGAATCGGCGGTATAGTGTCCAGCGTATATGAATCACGAAATTAATATAATAGCCATAGACGGCCGCTCGGCGTCGGGAAAAACCACGATGGCAAAGGGCTGGGCGGCCGCATTGGGCGCGGAAATCATCCATATGGATGATTTTTTTCTGCCCCCGGAGCTTCGGACGGAAGCGCGGTTAAGCGAACCCGGCGGAAACATACATTATGAACGCTTTATTGATGAGGTTTTATCGGGATTAAAGGAAAACAATGGATTTAGTTACCGCGTTTTTGATTGCAAGGTCATGGAATACACCAGCGAGCGTTCCATAATCCCCGCCCTTTGGATAATCGTTGAGGGGGCATATAGTCATCATCCGTGTTTTGGAGATTATATGGACTTGCGGGTATTTTCCGACATAGACTCAGCTACTCAGCTTGAGCGCGTTAAAATTCGAGACGGAAAAGAAAAAGCGGAAGATTTTGCCGCCAAGTGGATTCCTATGGAAGAGGAGTATATTAGAGCTTTTAGAATTCACGAAAAAGCACATATCGTAACACGATAAAGAAAGACTTTTCGGGTTAACCTTTTTCCTTAATGATTTGCTCTAAAATCTTTTAAAAAAAATTCAAAAAAGGGGTTGACAAAGAGGAATAAGGTGATAGAATAGCGTTTGTCTCTTCGGGCAGGGAAATGTTAGTGGAGGCGTGGAAAGCAAGAAAGAAGCAAAAAGTGCCCCTTGAAAACAGAATAACCAT
>Ga0209755_10000848_pt1 | contig 52403 bp, 46 predicted proteins | sample TergutCo191P1_FD_187301 | JGI IMG/M metagenome (GOLD analysis project Ga0209755, IMG submission 187301) | Cornitermes sp. P1 segment gut microbial communities from Petit-Saut dam, French Guiana - Co191P1 (SPAdes) (version 2) | ecosystem: Host-associated > Arthropoda: Insects > Digestive system...
CAGCAATCATCAGTAGCTTTGTTCAGTTGGCAAGGGCACAAAACAAAATAATTATACCCTCACCCAATTAGGTGAGGGTATATATTAACCACCCTAACTCAAATTGAGATAGGGTGGTTGGTTGTTTTGAGGGGGTTAGGCTTTGGTGAGCACATAGCAGTTGCGCACTTGAGGGCTGCCGTCGTTGTATTCGCTCGTTTCGGTTTCCTCAAGGCGAAGAAAGCCGAGCTTTTCCGCTACGCGCATGGCTGCAATGTTTCTCACGTCGCAAGCCATTTTAATTTTTCGTGCGCCGATGGAAAAACAATGCTCGATGATTACGCCAGCGGCTTCGGTTGCATAGCCGTTGCCCCAAACATCGCGGTGAAACACAAAGCCGAGCGCAGCTTCACCGGGCTGGCAACGCCCGCATTTTCCGCAGCCATAACTAAACGCAATTTCGCCAATCAGGCTGCCATGCAGCTCAATACCAAATGCGTAGTATTTTTGGTGGTCACCCTGCCATTCGCCAACGACCCACTCCAAATATTCCGTGGTTTCGGCGATACTGGTGTGCGGCGGGTTGATGTAACGCTGCGTTTCGGCATCGGACTGCCAAGCATACAATGCCTGTGCGTCGTCCATGCGTTGCGGGCGCAGGGTCAAGCGCGGTGTGTGAAGTGTCATCGTGTCAAGCCTCCTGTTCGCTTTCTTCAAACCCCACGTTGCCGTGCTCATCGCGCACATTTTCACCATGCACAACAAACTCATCCACGCACACAAAGCCGAGCGACTCATACAACGCATGGGCATGGTGGTTCACTTTGGCAACGTTGAGTCGGATGGGTGAATCACCGCGCTGTTGCAGCTGTGCCAGCGCAGCATGCATCAGCCTGCGCCCATAACCCTGCCGCTGAAACCTCGGATGAACAACCACATTGCGGATTTTATTCGGCGGCAGCGACACCGCACAAACAACGTCATCGCCATGCAGATGCAGCCACGTGTGTTCCAGCAACTGTGGCAATGGTTCAAGCGCGCGGCTTTGCTTGTCATATGGCTGAACATTCAACTGCTGGCGCAAAGCAAAAAAACAGTCGTCAATCAACTGCTGATATTGCTCGTGGCGCGTTTCATCCAAGCGCACCATCGGTAGGTCAGACTGCACTGCCCCACCGCGATATTCCATGCAACACATGTTAATACTAATCTTCATGGGTCTAGTTTAGCACAAATTTCGCGCATTGTCAAGCAAAAGTGCTAGACAAGCGGCGCGGCATATGGTATAATAGAGGGAATAGGTATTAGGAGGATTGTTTTATGCAAATTGAAGTGGCGCGCCACAGCCTGGCGCATGTGCTGGCGCAAGCCGTAACCGAGCTGTTCGACGGCACACAGCTGGCCATCGGTCCCGCGATTGACCACGGTTTTTACTATGATTTCGACCTGCCGCACACCCTCACCGACGCAGATTTCGCGGCCATCGAAGCGAAGATGACCGAGATTCTCAAGCGCCGTGCGGATTTCACCCGCAAAGAAGTGAGCCGTGCGCAGGCACTGGAAATCTTCAGCGACAATGCCTACAAAACTGAACTGATTGCAGAATTGCCTGAAGATGAAGTTATTTCGGTCTACTACACCGGCGACGCTTTCTGCGATCTCTGCCGCGGCCCGCATGTGGACAACACGCAGCAGCTGTTGGGCTGGGCGTTCAAGCTGCATGCCGTCACGGGCGCATATTGGCGCGGCGATGCATCGCGCAAAATGCTGCAGCGCGTGTATGCCTACGCCTTCCCCAACAAGCAGGAGCTCAAGGCGCACCTGCACATGCTGGAGGAGGCAAAAAAGCGCGATCACCGCAAAATCGGCCGCGAGCAAGAGCTGTTTGCGCTGATGGACGAAGGTCCTGGCTTGCCGTTTTACTTGCCCAAAGGCATGATTTTGCGCAACCAACTGCTAGATTTTTGGCGGCAGTTGCACACAGCGGCAGGCTACCAAGAGATCAACACGCCCATCATGCTCAACCAGCAGCTGTGGGAACGCAGCGGGCATTGGTTTCACTACAAGGAGAACATGTACACCACGCAGGTGGAAGACCAAGAATTTGCCATCAAACCCATGAGCTGCCCGGGCGCGCTGCTATATTACGGCATGCGGCCGCGCTCGTATCGCGAGCTCCCCATGCGGCTGGCGGAGCTTGGGCTGGTGCATCGCAACGAGCTTTCGGGCGCGCTGCACGGACTGATGCGCGTGCGCGGTTTCACGCAGGATGACACGCATGTTTTCATGACACGCGAGCAAATCAAGGATGAAGTCAAGGCCAACGTCACGCTGATTCAAAAGATATATAGCTATTTTTGCTTCGATTGCCGCATCGAGCTCTCCACACGCCCCGAAAAAGCCATGGGCGATATCGCAGACTGGGATGCCGCCACCGACGCGCTGCGTGATGCCATCACCGAGCTTGGCTATGCGTATCGGCTCAACGAAGGCGACGGCGCGTTTTATGGCCCGAAGCTGGACTTCCACCTCAGCGACTGCTTGGGGCGCTCGTGGCAGTGCGGCACATTGCAGCTGGACTTCCAGTTACCCGAACGCTTCGAGTTAGAATATGTCGGTTCTGACGGTCAAACGCACCGCCCCACGATGATTCACCGCGCAACGCTCGGCAGCATCGAGCGCTTCATCGGCATCATCACCGAGCACTTTGCAGGCAAGTTCCCGCTGTGGCTGTCGCCGCTGCAAATTGGCGTAGTACCCGTGCGCGACGAGCACAATGCCTACGCCGCCGACGTTGCCGCACAGCTGCGCGCCGCCGGTTTGCGCGTGGAAGTGGACGCAAGCGAGGGCAACATGGGCACGAAAGTCAAGGGCTTCCGTCAGCAGCTGACGCCCTACATCGTCATCGTCGGCGACGCCGAGCGCGACAGCGGCACGGTTTCGCTGCGCGTGCGCACCGGCAAGCAGGTGAATGAAGTTCCGCTTTCACGCTTTATCGGGCTGTGCAGCGAGATGATCCACCAGCGGCACACAGAATTGCATGAAGATTTCACCGTGTAAAACTGCAAACTTCACAGCGCGAAACCAACAAGACAAATTCAGGCAAAAACAACACGCAAAAATCGCAATTCATGCCAAAATTCGCGAAAAAATTATGAAATAATTGAAAAGACCCCTTGACTTTTGCGCGAAAGACTGTTATAATAGTATTAATAAGTCACCGCGCTAACGCGCTATCTTGACGGTGCAAATTCAGGAGGTTGAAAATCGTGAATCTGATGAGATTTGTCAATAGTTCAGGCAGGGAATTGACGGTATATGGCGACAGCAAGCTGACGATTAAGGTCGGTGTGCTTTATCGCGACAGCGCGTGCTACTGCATTTGCGACATGCTTGAGGACGTGGTGGCGGTGATGTACAAAGTGTCGTCCAACGGCGTGTACAAAGTTGGTTTCACGGACTACGTGGACGGCGTGCAGCTGGACTAGAACTAGGTTTTTTTTCAGCACAGTAGCGAAAGCTGCTGTGTTTTTTGCGTTTTGACGGGTAAACTAAGGGAAAAACCTTAGGAGGTCAACGCGATGAAGCGCGAAAATAACGACGAAATGATCCCCCCCGAAATTTCTACCGAAGCAGACGGCGAACAGCACCGCCATCACCAACATGCCCCCAACTCCACCGACATGGGCATGCTGGCAACCGGCGGACCGGTGCAGTGCCTCAACATCATCGGACAAATTGAAGGCCACAGCGAGCAAAGCGCCGAAACAAAAACCACCAAGTACGAGCATGTCATCCCGCAACTGGTGGCGCTTGAAGAAAACCGCGATATACAAGGGCTTTTGGTGCTTTTGAACACCGTTGGCGGCGACATCGAGGCGGGGCTCGCCATCGCAGAACTCATCGCCAGCATGAAAACCCCCACCGTTTCGCTGGTGCTGGGCGGCGGGCATTCCATCGGCGTGCCCCTTGCCGTGGCGGCGCAGCGCTCGTTCATCGTGCCCAGCGCAACGATGACCATCCACCCCGTGCGCATGAATGGCTTGGTGCTCGGCGTGAGCCAAACGATGAATTATTTCGAGCAAATGCAGGAAAGAATTGTAAACTTTGTAGCGAGCCACAGCGCCATCACGCCAGCGCGTTACCGCAAAATCATGTTGGAAGTCGGCGAACTCACCATGGACTTCGGCCGCACCCTCACCGGCGAGCAAGCCGTGCAGGAAGGGCTCATCGACGAAGTCGGCGGGCTTGCACAGGCCCTCGCATGCCTGTATGGCATGATGGGAAGCTAGCGAAACCACGCAGACATCCTGCACACCCCGGCAGCCCCGGCGGCGACGCAATCGCGCGCATTGGCCTCGGTCACGCCGCCGATGGCGAACACGGGTATCGTCACGCTTTCGCACACTGCACGAAGAAAGTCTAGCCCACGCGGCGGCAGACCGGCTTTGCTCTGCGTGGCGAAGATGTGCCCGGCAATCACCAGTGCCGCGCCAAGCGATTGCGCCGCCACGGCCTCTTCAACGCTGTGAACGGATACACTGAAGGGTTGCGCGATCGATGATTCAGCCCGCGAAAACGGCATGTGCACAACATCCCCGGCATGCGGGTGATAGGCGATGAATTTCACGCCAGCGGCGCGGCACAGTGGCGCAACTTGTGCGGCCAGCGCGGTGTATTCGGCGGTCGGCAGGTCTTTTTCGCGCAGCAACAAGCCCCACGGTTTCGACTGTAGGGCTTTTTCGATTTGCTGCATGAAATCGCCCGAACACAGCAGACGATTGGTCACCACAATCTCTTTCATATGATCTCCCGCGAAATTTTTTTGGTTGCTTTTTCAAAACCACCCCGGCGCTGCGGCGCCACCCCTCCACAGAGGGGAATAGGGCTTGCTTTTTTATCTTTTCATTTTGATTTTAAGGTTCGGGTGGCGCGCCCGCCACCCCTACTTGACATAGCCTAGCAGGAGACACCCACCTGTAGGGGCGGCGGGCGCGCCGCCCGAAGCAAAAAAACAATTGTCTAAAAGAGCCAAAAAGTAACTCAAACATAGTCCAAATACACAGGCTGCAGCCCGTTGTCTTTCAGCATCGCGTGAATTTCCGCCACACTGCGCGGGTCGGCGATGCTAAACTGCGGGTCATCTTGCTCGCTCACGCTGGTGCGCACCCCGGCGGACATCTTCGTGGCGGCAAGGCGCACCGCGGCATCGCGCAAGGCAGGGCGTTCGCGCGTGCTGATGGCAATGCCCGCATGCGGCATGAACAACCGCAGCGCCAGCATCGCCTGCATGAGCTGCCGCTCGGTCACGCGGCTTTGCGGACGGATGCGCGGCAGCGAAAACGCGATTTCCGCCTGTGGGTGCTTTCGCTGGGTAAAATGCGCATGCAGCCCGGCAGCAAAAATGTCCTGCCGCCAATCGCCCAAGCCCAGCAGCGCACCAAAGCTCACCCCGCGCATGCCGCCGAGCAACGCGCGCTCCTGCGCATAAAATCGGTAGGGATAGCAGCGCTTTGGACCGCTCAAATGCAGCTTGTCGTACAAAATCGGGTCATAAGTTTCCTGATACACGCTCACGTAATCCGCGCCGGCGTGCCGCAATTGCGCATACTCATCGGCGTTCAGCGGATAAATTTCGATGCCAATGGCGGGGAAATAGTCACGCAGCAACGTGACCGCCTGCGCGATATACTCCACCGAGCTCTCGCGGCGGCTCTCGCCCGTCAGCACCAGAATTTCCTGCAAGCCCGTCGCGGCGATTTCCTCCGCACGGCACCGCAACTCCTCCATCGAAAGCTTAGCACGCGTGATCGACTGATGGCAGCTGAACCCGCAATAGCTGCAGTGGTTTTCGCAGTAATTCGCGATATACAGCGGGGTATACAGCCCCACGGTGTTGCCGTGCCAGCGCCGTGTGGCGCTCTGTGCCGCGCGAGCAATCTCCTCCAGCAGCGGCTCTGCGGCAGGGGAAAGCAACGCGGCAAACTCCGCAATGCCCGGCGCCGCGCAAGCTAACGCCGCGCGAACATCCACCTCCGTGCAATTTTCCGGGGAAAAATCACGCAGACCATCGTGCACGCGCGGCAAAATATCGCTATCCATTTGCTGCATCCCCGGCAGGTAGTCGTTCATCTTCATCACGGCTGCTCCGTCAACGGATGGGCTTCGCTCGGGTGTTCAAAGCTGATGAAATTGTTGTGCGCAACCACCTTCCACGTCATCTGCAGCGCCTCGCAGCCCTCCACAGGCACATATAACTGCCCCCGCGCACCGCGATACACCGGCGCAGGCAGCTTCATCGGGCGGAAGTCAGTTTGCGCAACGTCGCTGCCCTCCACAAACTCCGCCCAGCAGTCATACACCTCCACGTGCATGCGCCCCGGCGTTTTCGTCACCGTGCCGCCGATTGCCGTCACCAGCGTGCCCAGCGGCGCAAACCACACGCCGTCACGGCATTCGCAGGGCGCATCTTGGGCAATCAGACCCAAGTCCATGCCCTTGAATATCATGCGCGTGCTGCGGAAAACCGGCGGCAGCTGCCTTGGGGTCACTTGGTCGGCGGCTTTGTCAATCGTGCATTGGTCAAGCACACGCCCATCCTCCAGCACACTGGTCAGCGTGATGCGCGCGCCCTCCACCTCAACGATCGTGGCGGCACACAGCTTCTCTTCATGCGGGTGATACGCCGCGTTCCATACCTTGGGCACCGTTTGCCCCGGCGGCGGCGGATTGCGGTGGCTGTTGGGCAGCTCGTAGTGAATCGTGCCCTGCGACGGACGCTCGAACAGCGCGCCATCTTTCATCGGAAAGCTGCGCCCAAACGCATGCTCATGCCCGGCAAACAGCAGGTCGAGGGTCTCCAAACCCTCCTGCAGCGGCGGATGGTCATTGCATTCCATGTCCGCACCCGTGTAACACACCGGGAAGTGCCACACCCCCAGCTTCCATTGCGCGCTGGAGTTCCCCACGGTGTCCAGCAGCCAGTCGTTGCGCACATCGTCCGTCAAGCCGATCACATTAATCTGCACATTGCCGTAGCTAAAGTGGTAGTTCTCGCATGCCCAGCCCACAGGCCCATTGCGCGCATAACTGCCCCAAAACTGCTTTTGCCAAAACTCGCCCGGCTCGCTGTAGTAGCGCCCCCGGCCTTCTTTGTAGCTCTCGCGAAAGCCGCGGTTGTCGTGGTTACCCATGTTCATCATCAGCGGCATGCTCTCGCAAACGCCCGCCATTCCACTGTGGAAGTACGCGTTCCATTGCTGCTCATGCTGGCCGCAGTCGGTGTTGTCGCCGCCGGTGAGGATGAACGCGCAGTCGGGGTATTCGCGCAGCATCTGCTTGAGAAATCCGTTGACCACGCTGTAGTCACTCACCTCGAATGGCTCGCCCTTTTGGTGGTCGGCAATGCAAATGAACTTAAAGCGCTCGATTTTCTCTGGCGCTGTGGTGAACGAAAACTCCGCGGAGCGATGCGCATCATCGCCACAAGTGTAGGTATAGCGCGTGCCGGGCAGCAAGCCGCTCAGCTGCGCCCAGTGCATGGTGGAGCGGTCAATGTCGCTGACGAACAAGCCGGTTTCGCTCGCTTGCCGCAGCACCTGCGCAGGCTTGCCGCTCACCCAGTATCGCACATCGCCCGCCTGCACGTCCTCGCACGTGCGCCAGGTGATTGCACGGCAGGTGCTCGCGCAGCCGTTGAGGCTAAGCATAATGTGGTCGGGCGCAGGCGCAGAGCCTAACACGGGTTTTGTCATACAGACACCTCTTCTTCGTTTCGTTTGTTCAGCGCAAACACACTGCTCGTGTTCGCGTCATACGCCTCGCTGCGCAGCAAAATCAGTGTTTCTTCTCCGCTGGCAGCAAGCACCGTGGTCAGCAGCAACATCAGAATAATGTTCAGCCACATCGTCACCGCCCCCGTCACCACCAGCACCGGCACCACGAAGAAAAACGGCAGCGTGGTCAGCTTGTTCGCCCTGGTGTGCATCGTGGACCACACGCGGAATTTCACCCGTCCAAACACCAAGTTGAACACCTTCAGCGCCGCAATCACCCCAATGGTAACCATCACATACACCGCAATGTAGCGGTGCAGCTGCTGCAGCCCAAACACAATCACCAAGCAAGACAGCGTGAACACAATGTCCGCAAACCCGTCGAGCTTTGCCCCAAAATCGGTGCAGCGGTTGTGTTTGCGTGCCAGCTGCCCATCCAAAATATCCGTCAGCCCGGTCACCACATACATCGCCACGAACCAGCCCGAGCGGTTCACCAAAAATGGCAGCAAGATCGACAGCGGAATGCGCGAAAACGACAGCAGATTAGGCAGATGTTTCGGTATCTTCAACAGCAGTCTCCTCCTTTTGCTTCAAAAACCCGGTAATACGCTTGCTAAACACCAGCACCAGCACCGAAACCACCGCCGCCAGTGCGCCAACAACGCCCATCAGCACCCAATTGGGGCTTTCGCCCAGCGCAAGCGTGCCGAAGTAAACCGTCACCACCATCCCGGGAATGCGCCCAACGGTGGAGATCAGAATGAATTTCCAGTATGACATGCTCGACAGCCCCAAAAAGTACGAGAAAAAATCCTTGGGGCTGGGAATGGCATACAAAAACAGCAGCACCAACGTCGATGCATTGCCGTCAAGCAAGCCCTCCACTTTTGCAATGGTTTTGCGGCTCACAAACAGCGTCAGCACGCGCCGCCCCAAGATCCTCGCCAGATAAAACGAGATCGTCGCGCCAATCGCCGAGCCCACGATCGTCAGCGCCATGCCGCCCCAAAAGCCATAGATCATGCCGCCCACCAGTGACGTCAGCGACGACGGCACCACGCTCACAATCACCGGAATAATCTGCAGCAGCATCATCAACACAAAGCCCCAGCCGGGTTGTGTGTTCACAATGAACTCCCGCAAATACAGCCCGGATGACTGCATGTTTTCAATGAAATTCCCGCTTTGGTCGCCTGCAACCATGAACGTGCGGGCATAGAAAACCCCGCCCCACACCAGCAGCCCAAGCACAACGGCAATGCCCACAAAGCGAATAATATCCTGCGTTTCAATGTCGCGTTTTAGTTTCATGCGTTTTCTTGTTTCCTCACAATCCCAATTCATCTTCCAGCGCCTCGGTCACCTGCAGCATCTGCCGCATGACGTAGCGCGCGTTGTGGTCAAAGTTTTTCGGGTCAACGCGCGGCGTGCGCGTGTGCAATCCCATGTCTACCCCCTGCAGCTGCATGTGGTATTTCGCGCAGATGGGATACGCCAGTTTTTCCGCAGCGCTGGTGATGCCCAGCACCGCCTGAATCCGCTGCGCAAGCGCCGGTTCGTCTTGCCAGCAAGCGCACAGCTTGGCATACAACTTCGGGTGGAAGTTGCCCATCACGCCGCTGTAGCCCGCGCAGCCGGCCTGCAAGCTTTCCAGCAGCATCGCGGAGTTTGCGTTGTAAATCTGCAGCGCAGTCCCCTGTGCCGCCGCGAGTTTTGCGCGCAGCTCGGTCATGTTGCAGCAGGTGTCTTTGAGGAACACAAAGTTGCCCAGCGCGGGCAGCCGCTCAATCACATACGGCGTCAGCAAGCGCTTGTACTCCGGCGACGGGCACTCATAAAACCCCAGCGGAAAGTCGCCCAAATGCCGTGTCACTTCCGCCACGCGGCGCAGCAGCACGTCATCGTCTTCGTCATGCGCCGCAAAGGGGTTGGTGATGAACACATAGCAATCCACGCCCTCAGCGATGATAGCCTGTGCGGTGCGCAGCATGTCGGGCGTGTTCAAGTCCACGTGGCCGCTCGCGAGCATCACCGTGTTGGGGCGGCGCAGCTGCATGAGTTTGCGTGTGATTTTCATTGTCTCATCTTGCGAAAGCCAAAACATTTCGCTGCTTTGGCACACCGCAAACACGCCCGTGCAGTCGCGGTTTTCATACCAGCGCAGCAGCGGCTCAAGCAGATCGTAGTCCACTTCGTTGTCGTCCGTGAACGGCGTAATCATCGTCGGATAAATGCCCTTGGGTAGGCTCATTTTGTGCTTCCTCTCATCTTCGCCAAATCACGATAGTTGATTTTCTGGATGCCGATGTCCTTCATGTGCTGCTGGAATTTCGGGTCAAGATACAGCGCATACTCCCACACGCGGCGGATGCCGATGCCGCTGGCTTCGGTGATTTCTCCCGTGTCAATGCAGGGGTGAATGAAGGTCTCCGTCACGCCATGATCAAAGGTTTTCACAAACTCGAACATGTAGTCACGATATGCATCGTAGTCGCGCGTGTTGTCTTCCGTCCACTCGCCGGGGATGAGGAAATCCGGGCATGCCACGCCGCGCGCATCCACAAACGTCGCAATTTGTTGATACAAAAACTGCAGCGTTTCCGGCGCAATGCCCATTTTGTTGTCGCTGGCGGCTTGTTCTTGCTCCATCCCGCGCAGTGGAAAACGAAACGGCAGCCCCTGCTGCGCCGAAAGCTCAAGTGTCTGCTCCAGCAGCTCAAGCCGACCGGTCGTGATGCCATACAGCGAGCCCATGTGGTTGTCCCAATGCGAGGGATTTAGCCCCAGCCGCTTCGCCAAATTCAGCTGCGCCAAGCACTCGGCGCGCACCTCATCAAGGTCAGCGTTGTCCTCAAAGTCCTTGCAATTCGCCCACATATAGCCCTCGCCGTCACGCAAGCTGGCCGTCCCCGCAGCGAGCACCGGCGCCCACTTGCAGCTGTGCCACTCGCTGGTGGTGGTCAGGTGAATCCCCACCGCGTGCTGCGGATTTTTCGCCGCCCACAGGCATGCCATGCGCGCCCACATGCAGGGCATCATCACCGTCGCCGACGTGATGCACCCGCGGTCGAGCAGTTCTTCCGTTGCCTTGTTCGCGCCATAGAACGAGCCGAAGTCGTCCGCGTTGATGATGAGATATTTTTCCATGGGGGCTTCCTTTCTCGCTACTTTTTTGAAAAAAAGTAGCACAAAAAACTTTTTTAGTCGCTTCGCTGTGTCCTATTATCGCCCCCGCAAAACCCTAAAAATCTGGGACAAATTTTCCTGTGTTTTCAGAAAAAACAGAAAATTCTGTCTTTTTTTCGCCAAATCGCGATTTTCGCGCAAAAAAGTGCGCGAAAAACGGTGTTTTGCTGGGTTATATGGAGGGGTAAAGTTGCGAGCAGGCCTCTGGCGGCACGGCGAAACGCTCTTCGAGATGGTTTGTCGAGCCCCCAAGCTCCACTGCCCGCAACCCCGGCGAGAGCTCCGCCAAACCCCTGCGGGGCGCAAGTCGCTTCGCTGTGCTTTATCATCGTCCCGTAAAAATTTCGCACCTTGACAACTGAATAAATCTTACGGTTTCGGGTGACGCGCCCGCCACCCCTACAGTCCGATATTTCCTGCAACTTGCTGCGTGCCGCAACCTGTAGGGGCGGCGGGCGCGCCGCCCGGGGCTTCAATAACACACATATTTTTATACTTCGGGCGAACACAGTTCGCCCCTACACGCCCACTCTTCCGCCAATATGGCATACTCCGCTTGGTCAACCCATTCTTTGTCGATGCGCGCCCAAGTGCCTTTCACACGCAGAGCCTCGCGGCGCATGCCCGCACGCTCCATGATGCGGCTTGAGCCAACGTTCGCTGCCACGCAAGTCGCAGTAATCCGCCGCAGCCGCAAGTCCTCAAAGCCATAGCGCACCAGCTCCGCCGCAAATTCCGTGCCATAGCCGAGGCCATGGTGGTCGCGGTGCAAAATCCAGCCGAGTGTGCCGGTGTCGTTCGCCTCGTCAGCGCAAATGCCGCCAGTGCCGATAACTTGCCCGGTTTCTTTCAGCACAAAAGCAAAATCATAGCCCGGCTTAGCGTTTGCAATCCAGTTGCGGGTTTGCTCCTCGGTGTTTGGCCCAAAGGTCATATAGCGCACATTTTCGGCAACGCTGCACCAACTGTGTAATGCCGCGAAGTCGTCCGTGGTCACTGGGCGCAGCAACAGCCGCGCGGTTTGCAGTTCGTGTTTCATGGCGAGTTTCTCCTACCTAAAGTACCCCACCGCCGCCGCAAACATCTTGTTGTCCGTGTCGCCGGGCACGTTGCGATACAACCCCGGGCCAACGCGCTCGCTGTGCGCCATTTTGCCAAACACGCGACCATCCGGCGAGGTGATGCCCTCCACCGCAAGCATGCTGGTGGCTGGGTTATATTGAATGTCGAGCGTCGGGTTGCCGTCTGCGTCAACATACTGCGTGGCGATTTGCCCGTTCGCAATCAGCTGATCGAGCAGCTGCGGCGGGCACACAAACCTGCCCTCGCCGTGCGAAATCGGGTTCAGATGCACTTCGCCGGGCTCGCACAGCGCAAGCCATGGGCTCAGCACGCTGGATACCCGCGTGCGCACCAGCTTGCTCTGGTGCCGCCCAATCGCGTTGAAGGTGAGCGTGGGGCATTCGGCGGTCATGTCGGTGATTTTGCCAAAGGGCACAAGACCCAGTTTGATCAGCGCCTGGAAGCCGTTGCAGATGCCGCCCACCAAGCCCATGCGATCGTCCAGCAGGCGGGTCACACCTTCGGTCAGCTGCGCATTGCGCAAAAACGCCGTGATGAACTTGCCGCTGCCGTCGGGCTCGTCGCCGCCCGAAAATCCACCGGGAATGAACAGCACTTGCGCTGCCTCTAAGGACTTCGCCATGCGCTGCACGCTGTCGGCCAGACCTTGCGGGGTCATGTTGTTGACCACCAGAATCTCGGTTTCAGCGCCCGCACGCTCGAAGGCACGCGCGGTGTCATACTCACAGTTCGTGCCGGGGAACACCGGAATCAGCACCCGCGGCTTTGCCGTTTTGATGGCCGGTGCAGCGCCGCTTCGCCGTGTAAAGTCAATCGCCTTTACAGCTGTGTCGCCCTGCTCCACCTGCGTGGGGAAGACCGCCTCAAGCTTGTTGTCATACAAGGCTTCCAGCGCTTTGCCACACACGCCGTTGATGGCATACTCTTCCGTCGTTTCGCCGATGACCATGCCAAACTGCACGCCCTCGGCAAGCTCCAGCACAATGCCGCCGGGGATGTACGCGAACTGGTTGTCGCAGTCCACCTTCGCGCCAATGCGATTGCCCAGGCTCATGTTCAGCACCGCGCCCGCAACGCCGCTCGACGTCACCGCATGCGCCGCGAGCACCTTGCCATCAGCGGCAAGCTCGGCGATTTGCGCGAACATCTCCAGCATATGCTTGGGCATCGGCAGACCGTGCTCATCGCAGGGCGGCGCGGCAAGCACCAGTTGGCTGCCCACCTGCTTGAACTCATTGCTCACCAGATTACGCCAGTCCGCCAGCCCAACGGCGAAGCTCACCAGCGTCGGTGGCACATGCAGTTGCTCAAACGTGCCGCTCATGCTGTCTTTGCCGCCGATGGACGCAAGCCCGAGGTCAAGCTGCGCCTGCAGCGCACCCAGCAGCGCAGCCAATGGCTTGCCCCAGATGGCGGGGTCATCGGTCATGCGCTGGAAATATTCTTGAAAGCTCAGGTAGCACTCATCCAGCGGGCAGCCAGCCGCAGCCAGCTTCGTCACGCTCTCAACCACTGCGCAATACGCGCCCTTGTATGGGTCGGCTTCAGTCAAGTAGGGGTCATAGCCGTAGCTCATCACGCTGGCGGCGTGCGTTTCGCCGTGCCGCACGGGGAACTTCGCGGCCATCACCTGCGCAGGCGTGGCTTGGTATTTCCCGCCAAACGGCATGAACACGCTGCCCGCACCAATCGTGCTGTCAAAGCGCTCCACCAAGCCTTTTTGCGACGCCATGTTGAGATTCGCAGCAAGCTCACGCAAATCTTCATTGCGCATTACGCATTGCGCATTGCGCATTGTCACATGCGCCGCCGCAGTTTTCGTCGCACCGTTAGAGTTCAAAAACTCTCGCGCAAGGTCAACAATCTGCTTGCCTTTCCAGGTCATTTGCAGGCGAGGTTCGGCCTGCACTTCGGCCACCACGTTCGCTTCAAGGTTCTCCTGCTCGGCAAGCGCGATGAAGCCCGCCACGTCGTCGGCTTCCACCACAATGGCCATGCGCTCCTGCGATTCCGAGATGGCGATTTCCGTGCCGTCAAGACCATCATACTTCAGCGGCACCGCGTCCAGGTTGATGCGCAGCCCGTCGCACAGCTCGCCGATGGCAACGCTCACGCCACCGGCACCGAAGTCGTTGCAGCGTTTGATCATCTTCGCCGCCGCGGGATTGCGGAACAAGCGCATGAGCTTGCGCTCTTCGGGCGCGTTGCCCTTTTGCACTTCCGCGCCGCATTCTTCCAGCGAATCAAGCGTGTGCGACTTGGACGAACCCGTCGCGCCGCCGCAGCCATCGCGCCCGGTGCGTCCGCCCAGCAGGATGACTTTGTCGCCCGGTGCGGGCACTTCACGGCGCACTTGCGCCTGCGGAACCGCACCCACCACAGCGCCCAGCTCAAGCCGTTTGGCGGCATAGCCGGGGTGATAGATTTCCTCCACCAAGCCGGTTGCCAAGCCAATTTGGTTGCCATAAGACGAGTAGCCGTTCGCGGCGGTCGTCACCAGCTTGCGCTGCGGCAGCTTGCCGGGCAGGGTTTGCTCAATGGGCACGGTTGGGTCGGCTGCACCGCTGATGCGCATGGCTTGGAACACATAACCGCGCCCGCTTAGCGGGTCACGAATTGCGCCGCCGATGCAGGTTGCCGCCCCGCCGAAGGGTTCAATCTCAGTGGGATGGTTGTGTGTTTCGTTCTTAAAGAGGAACAGCCACGGCTCGGGTTTGCCGTCGATGTCGATTTCGGTTTTCACGGTGCAGGCGTTGATTTCGTCGCTTTCATCCAAGCGGTCAAGCTTGCCCGTTTTGCGCAGGTAGCGCATGGCCTGCGTGGCAACTTCCATCAGCGTGGTGGGCTTGTGTTCGCGCCCGAGCTCACGCTTGTTTTGCAGGAAAAGTTCGTAGGTTTTCGCCGCACGTGGGTCATCAATGGTGATGTCGTTGAGGTGCGTGAGGAAAGTCGTGTGGCGGCAATGGTCCGACCAATACGTGTCAATCATGCGGATTTCCGTGACGGTTGGGTCGCGGTTTTCGCGCACAAAATAGGCCTGGCAAAAGCGCAGGTCGTCCAAGTCCATCGCAAGACCGCGCTGCTTGAGGAACGCCGCCAGCCCCGCGTCGTCCAGCTTGGTGAAGCCCGCGAGGACCTCCACGCTATCCGGCAGGTCAACCACAAGATCAAGGCTTTCGGGCTTCTCAAAGCGAGCTTCGCGGCACTCCACGGGGTTGATGGTTGCTTTCTTCACGCGGGCGAGTTCGTCGTCCGTCAGCGTGCCGTGCAGCACAAACACCTTGGCGGTGCGCACTTGCGGCCGCGTGCCGCCGCCCACGATTGCCGCGCACTGCGCCGCCGAGTCCGCGCGCTGGTCATATTGCCCGGGCAAGAACTCCGTGGCAAACACGTGCGCGCCCTGTGTGTTCGGCAGCAGCGGCATGGTTACGTCCGTCTGCGGCTCGCTGAACACGGTGGGGATGCAGCGCGCAAACAGCGCTTCGTCAATGCCCTGCACGTCATAGCGGTTGAACACCTCAACGCGCTGCAGACCTTGCACGCCCAGCTGTGTGCGCCATTCGCGCAGCAGCGCTTGTGCCTCCAAGTCAAAGCCTTCGCGGCGGCCTGTGTAAATGCGATGTACCATAGATGTTGATTCCTTCTTTGGTTTTGTGTTGATTTTTTGGGGTCTGGGCTTTGGTCTGGCTTTGGGTGCGGGGTTGTGCTTGAGGTCGCTGAGCTGGCGGCAAAGTTCGTTCACGCGGGTCTCGCTGAGCGCTTGCGGACGCTGTGCTGCAAGCCAGTTCACCACCGTCAACAAATAACGCACATGCACAAAGATGGTTTGATCCTGCGCCCACACCCACTTGTCCTGCCGTTCGTTGTGGAACACGACGATGGAGTGCATGGGCAGGCTTTTTTTGCCCAGCCCCAGACGCTCGCGCAGCAGGCGGATGCGGTCTTTGTTGTGGCGAATGATTTCGCCGGACTGGTTGAGCTGGTGCTTCACTTCCACCACCATCAGTCCGCCGTGTGTGATGGCAAGCATGTCGATCTCCGCAAGGGCGATTTCCTCGGCCATCATCTTGTAGTTAAACAGCACGCGGCAGGGCGGCGGCAAGCGCAGCAGCGCCATGTAGGTGAGAAATTCTGCAGCAATGCCAACGTCCTGTGTGAGCTCGTGGGTAATGTTACCCACCAAAACTTCGTTCATGTTATCCCCCGATTTTTACGTCCGATTCCTGTTATGCGTTCAGCGCACGCTGCCCAATGTCACGGCGGCAAAACGCACCGTCAAAGGTGATGTTATCCACGGCGGCATAGGCTTGGTCAATCGCCTGCTGCAGGCTTGCGCCGGTGGCGGTGATGCCCAGCACGCGCCCGCCCGCGGTGACGACCTCGCCGCCCACAAGCTTCGTGCCCGCGTGATACACAAATGCGCCGCCCACGTCGCCGACGGTGATGGCATGTCCGGTCGAATACTTTTCCGGGTAGCCGCCGCTTGCCATGATGACACAGCAGGCGCACTCGTCTTTCCAGGTGATGTTCAGCGCGGCGAGACGCGCTTGCTGCACCGCCTCGAAGATGTCGAGGAGGCCGGTCTCCAACAGGGGCAGCACCACCTGCGCTTCGGGGTCGCCAAAGCGGCAGTTGTACTCAATCACGCGCGGGCCTGCGGGCGTGAGCATCAGCCCGAAATATAAGCAGCCTTTGAAGGGGCAACCCTCGGCAGCCATGGCTTCAATCGTGGGTGTAAAGATGTTGTCTTTACACCATGTCGAAATTTCTGCAGTATAAAACGGGTTGGGCGCAATCACGCCCATGCCGCCTGTATTGAGGCCTTCGTCGCCGTCTAGGGCGCGTTTGTGATCCATGGACGACACCATCGGCACGACGGTTTTGCCGTCTGTAAAGCTCAAGACACTTACTTCCGGGCCGGTGAGAAACTCCTCCACCACCACGCGATTGCCTGCCGCGCCGAACTTCTTGTCCAGCATAATCTCACGCACGGCGGCGCGCGCTTCGTCCCGCGTTTGGGCGATGATGACCCCTTTGCCCAGCGCGAGCCCATCGGCTTTGATGACCGTGGGAATGGCGCAGGTGTCGAGGTAGGCGAGGGCTGCGGTGGCATCATCAAAGACTTCGTAGCCCGCGGTGGGGATGTTATATTTGCGCATCAAATCCTTGGAGAAAACCTTGCTGCCCTCGATTTGCGCGGCGGCTTTGTTCGGTCCAAAGCAGGGGATGCCCGCGCTTTCTAGGGCGTCCACTGCGCCGAGCACGAGCGGGTCATCTGCGGCGGGCACCGCGAAGTCGATGGCGTTTGCCACGGCGAAGTCACGCATGGCGGCGATGTCCGTGGCTTTGATGTCCACGCACTCGGCGAGTTGGGCGATGCCGCCATTGCCGGGTGCGGCGTAGAGTTTGGTCACACGCGGGGACTGCGCCAAGGCACGCGCGATGGCGTGCTCGCGGCCGCCGGAACCTAGGATGAGAATGTTCATGATTTCTCCTTACCCCCACCGGCGCATTCGCGCCACCTCCCCCAAGGGGGAGGCATCAACCAAGCGGGTTGATATTGGTGAGATGTTTTTCTGGTTGATAAACTCAATGCAAAATCAGCGTAGTCAGTTGAAGCCTCCCCCTTGGGGGAGGTGGCGCGAATGCGCCGGTGGGGGTCAATGATGAAACAGCCGCAAGCCCGTGAACGCCATGGTCATGCCATACTTATCGGCGGTTTCGATGACCAGATCGTCGCGGATTGAGCCGCCGGGCTGGGCGATGTAAGTCACACCGCTGCGGGCTGCACGCTCAAGGTTATCGCCAAAGGGGAAAAACGCATCGCTGCCCAAGCTCACACCGCTTAGGCTTGCAAGATATTCCGCGCGCTCGTCGGCTGTCAGCGCGTCGGGCTTTGCGGTGAAGAAGTTCGCCCACACGTCATCGCCCAGCACGTCTTGCGGCGTGGCGGAAAGATAGACATCAATGGCGTTGTCGGTGTTGGCACGACCGAGGTCGTTGCGCAGTGGCAGCGCGAGGACTTTGGGGTGCTGGCGCAGATGCCACACATCTGCTTTGTCGCCCGCCATGCGTGTGCAGTGGATGCGGCTTTGCTGCCCTGCGCCCACGCCGATGCATTGGCCGTCTTTGACGAAGCACACGGAGTTCGACTGCGTGTACTTGAGCGTGATGAGCGAAATGAGCAGGTCGCGCTTGGCGGCCTCGGGCATGTCTTTGCGCTTGGTGACGAGTTTGCGCAGCAGGGTTGCGTCAATTTGCGCGTCGTTTTGCCCTTGCTCAAAGGTGATGCCAAACACCTGCTTGCGCTCAAGCGCGGCAGGCTCGTAGGCGGGGTCGATCTGCACGATGCTGTATTCCCCGCGGCGCTTGCTCTTGAGGATCTCGAATGCGTCGTCGTCATAGCCGGGCGCGACAACGCCATCGCTGACCTCATGCTGAATCACCCGCGCGGTGGCGGCGTCGCACACGTCGCTCAGGGCAATCCAGTCGCCGAATGCGCTCATGCGGTCGGCACCGCGGGCGCGCGCATATGCACAGGCGAGGGGGCTGAGCTCGATGTTCTGCGCCCAGTAGATTTTCTTCTGCACGTCGCTTAGCGGCAGACCAACGGCTGCACCGGCGGGGCTGACGTGCTTGAACGAAGCCGCCGCAGGCAGACCCGTTGCAGCGCGCAGCTCACGCACCAGCTGCCAGCCGTTGAGGGCATCCAAAAAGTTGATGTAGCCGGGCTTGCCGTTGAGCACCTCGATGGGCAGACCTCCGCCGCTTGCCATGAAGATGCGCGACGGTGACTGGTTTGGGTTGCAGCCATACTTGAGCTTAAATTCGTTCATAAAGGCTCTCCTTTTGCTATATTCGCTTGTTCCCAGATGGCTGGGAATTTTTCTTGCATAAACGCCTGCATGGCAGGGCTTCGCTCCCGCTTGGCGGCGGCGAAAATCATGCGCTCTTCAGCGGCCAATTGCGCTGCGGTTAAGGTTTCGTAGCGGCGAACTTCCAGCAGACCTTCGCGTTCGTGCTGCAGGATGCGCGCCAAGGCGTTGGGCACGCGCTCCTCTTGCGCCACGTGCACGGGCACGCGTGAAATCATCGCCATGCGGATGCGTGCGTTTTCGTCGTATTCAAACTCGCCCTCGCACGTGTAGATGCTGCCCGCAAGCCCGCCATAAAATTCGTTGAGCGCACCGGGAAAGGATTCTGTGTAAACCAGACCACCGTCTTGCGCGAAGCTGAAGTTGAGCCATTTGTAGGGCTTATCCCATATGTACAACGCCGCGAGCGCTTGATGCGTTGCCAAATAAACGCAGGGATATGGCAGGTTTGCGTCTGGGCGAGCGAAGGGCTGCAGTTCCCGCAGACCGGTGATTGCGGAGCCATGATAAGCCAGCAAGCGATCACCCCCAAAAAAAATAGTGCGTCAACCCATACCATTATATTATCGCATATTTTTGGGGGGTTGTCAAGGGGAAAAAGCAACAGGCAGAAAGCGAACTTTCTGCCTGTCTTATGGAATTTGGTGGGGTGACCTTCCCACATCTCCTAACCGCTTGCGCGGGGCGGCGGCTGCCCGTTCCGCCCTCAAATCCCACTATACTAGTATAGTTTTAGTATACCACATTCATACGGTTTTGTCAAGCTGCGCTAGTTTACTCGTTGACCATTTCGGATTCTCTTAAGGAGCGGGTGGCGTAATCGCCACCCCTACATGTTGTGGTTTGATGCAACACTTCAGAAATATCCACTTGTAGGGGCGGCGGGCGCGCCGCCCGCTCCTTTTTTGCCCGCCATAAAAATCCCGGGTGGCTCGCAAGCCACCCCTACATGCTGACGATGGTTACGTTATGCATGCGTGAAACGCGCGCTAGGCGTGTTTGTTCTCGATTTTGGTTTGGGTTTCGCCGGTGAGCAGGTTGATGTAGCGCACGAACAGGGCAATCTTGTTGTCGTCGTGCAGGGCGTTCCAGAAGGTGCGGGTGTAGGTGTCGATCGTGCCGGAGATCGCCACGCGCACGGGCTCGCCGGCAAAACTGGGCACCATGGGGTTGCCGTCACGCAGATAGGTGTGGATGAGATGCCCCTCGCCGAGCACGGGCTCGTATTCATAAAAGAAGCGCTGGCAGACTTTCTCGGCGCTTTCGCTTGCCTTGAGAATGCTGAGCTTATACGAAAACGAACGTCCTTTCTTCGTGAGCAGCCCACTGATGCGCGGGGTGTAGATGGGTTCGTCCGGCTCGAACTCACGCGTGCGCAGGGCGTCTTCAAAGCTCTTGCCGTCGCGCAGATAGTCGGCGATGGTGTCGGTTTGATCGCCATTGGTGACGATGACTTGGTTGCCCAGCACGCGCACCGGTGAGTAAATCACCAGTGAGGGGTCTTTGAGGCGGCTTGGGTCGTAGGGCAGTGTGCGCAAACCGTTGCCGCAAGGGCTGAAGACGCGGTTGCGGCTGTTTTCGCTGCGGCCCATGATGAAGTATGCCACCACGGCGTGTTGGCCGTCGCTGTGCATGCCCATGACCAGGCCGCGGCCGGGGTAGGCGTTGCCTTGGAGGTAAATTTGTGCAGTTTTCATGCGATGAAGCACTCTCCTTCGCGATTTAATATGCTACTATTTTACAATATAGCGCGTGTGTTGTCAAGTGTTTTTCGTGAATTCGCAAATTTTGTCACACAATTGTTGCAAAAATTTTTTCTGGGCTTGACAAAATGGACAATTTGTGATATACTGGTAGCATCAATTGAAGGAGGTGTAGCACATGCCAGGCATTTTTAGCTCAATCGTGTTCCTCGTCGTCGGGGTCATTTTGTCCGTTTTGGGCGTTAGCGTGATGTTCAACTAACCGAAACCGCAAACACAATCTACATCGAAATAAAGGAGAATGTATTATGGAAATTTTTGCTTTGATTGGCGCATTTCTTGGCGCAATCGCCACCACGATTGGTGCGATGGGGCTGCTGTATGCCTTTGGCGTGCTGAGCTAACGACAAACAACACGAAAGGAACTTGACCATGTTGTCACAAATTTTTTCTTTGGCAGCTGCAGTCATCATGATTACAGCGCTGGTTCATTTGCTTGTTAGCGCAATCACTTGGGCCTTCTTTTAACCAACTAATTTACGAAAGGAGCTTCATTCATGGAAGCTATTACTGGATTGCTGGTTAGTATCGGCGGCACGCTGCTGGGGATCATGACCGTGGTTCTGCCTATCTTGGGCATCATTGGTCTGATCAACAACCGCTAACTTTGTGAAACGATTGCCAACCCCCCTTGATTTTCTCAAGGGGGCGTTTTGTTTATAGCTTCATCTCCATGATGCGCGATTTGACCGTTAAGCCCAACTGCTCGTAGAACCTGCGGGCGGCTTCGTTGCATTGCATCACGTTGAGCTCGATTGCGTCAAGCCCGTGCTGGCGTGCGAAGTCCACTGCGGCCTGCATGAGCGCCTCGCCCACGCCCTGGCGGCGGCAGGTTTCGTCCACGCACAGGTCGTCGATGAGCAGGAAGTCGCGCTCGCGCAGCACAGGGATATCACGCACGCGCCGAAGTTGGCACATGGCGTAGCCTGCCGCCGCGCCGTCAAGCTGTGCGACCAAGATGGGCGTGTCGGGGGTTTCCAGCGCGGTGTGGAACTGCTCTGCGCTCATCTTCACGCCGGTTGGGGGGAATAAATCCGGGCGCCAGCCGTGGTGCAGCGCGGAGATTTGCCGCAACATGCGGGCGATGGCGGGGTAGTCTTCGGCGCGGGCGAGTCTAATCGTTAACGACATACACTCTACACTCCCATGGCTGTAGTTTTTGCTGCTGCGTTGCGTAGTTGCAGAAGACGAGCTCGCCGCCTTTTGGGGGTGTAAAGGCTTTGGGCTTGTCGCTAAAACTGCCGACGAACACCAGGCGTTTGCCCTCGTGCGCGCTCTCATAGGCGAGCAGTTTGCGTCCGGCGCGCAGGGGGCGATACTTGCCGTAAATCGCCACGGGGTTCTCACGGCGGAACTTGAGCAGTGCGCGATACCAATGCAGGATGGAGTTGGGGTCTGCCTCGGCGGCGGCGACGTTGATTTCGCTGCAGTTCTCGTTGACCGGGAACCATGGCGTTGCCCAGCCGGCGTTCGGCTCGCCGCTCCACTGCATGGGCGTGCGGGCGTTCTCGCGGCTGCGGCGATTGGCGTAGTTGACGAAGAATTTTTCGCTCAAGCCAAACTTGCGCGCGAGCTTGTAGTTGTTGAAGGTCACGACATCCTTGAACTGGTCGAGGCGCTTGAGCTCGATGTTCGTCATGCCGATTTCCTGCCCTTGATAGATGAAGGGCATGCCGCTTTGCAGGATGTACAGCGCGGCGAGCATCTTCGCGCTTTCCACGCGATACTTGCGCGAGCCGTATTTGTCTACCACGCGCGGGTGGTCGTGGTTTTCCATGTAGTTTGCGTTGAAGGCTCGACCGTGCAGCTCGCGCTGCCAGTGGGCGAAGACCTTCCTCAGCTTGCCCAGACGGAACGGCGTGGGCACCCAGTCGTTCATGATGCAGTCGGCCTCCATGTGCTGGAAGTGGAACATGACATCAAGGACTTTGTCGTCGCCGGTGATGTAATCCTTGGCGACTTTGGTGGTCATCATGGGGGCTTCGCCGACTGTAAAGGCATTGTACTTGTCAAGCACATCCTCCTTAAATTCGCGCAGATAGTCCTTGACTTTGGGCAGCGAGGTGTAGTGCGGGTAGCCGGTGGCGATGGGCAGCGGAAATCCATTGGGCAGACCCTCGCGCTTGGCGATGTAGGTGATGACATCCTCGCGGAAGCCGTCTACGCCGAGCTCAAGCCAAAAGCGCATGATATCTTTGACTTCCTCGCGCACGGCGGGGTTGGCCATGTTGAGGTCGGGCTGACCTTTGGCGAAGACGTGCAGATAGTGCTCGCCGAGGGTTTCGTCGTACTCCCACGCGCCGCCCTCGAACATGGAAAGCCAGTTGTTGGGGGGCTTTTTGCCGTCTTTGCCTTTGCCCTTGCGCCAGATGTAATAGTCATGATATTTGCTGCCGGGCACTTTGGATTGCTTGAACCACTCGTGTTGATCGCTGGTGTGGTTGAGCACGAGGTCGATGATGATTTTGATGTTGCGCGCGTGGGCTTCGTCAATCACCCGCTTGAAGAGGTCGAGGTCGCCGTATTCGGGGCTGATGTTTTTGTAGTCGGCGCAGTCGTAGCCGTAATCGGCGTTGGGGCTGGGATACAGCGGCGAAAACCAAATGGCATCCACGCCCAGCCACTTGAGGTAGTCGAGCTTTTGCAGCACGCCGTGCAGGTCGCCGATGCCGTCGCCGTTGCCGTCGGCGAAGGAGCGCGGCCAGATTTGGTAGACGGCCCATTGTTCGTAGTTTGGTTTCATGGAAATCTCTCCCTGTTATTTTAGCAAATTTTGTTGACATATGCAAAAATATGTGCTATAATGATTGCGGTGCTGTGGCCTGCTTGGGACGCGCAGTCTTTCCCTCCTGGAAGTGATATTCGGTCACGGAAGGAGGTGGTGTGATGCTTGAAATTTTGCTGGCGATTGGTTTTGTGCTCATCTGCTGGTCAATAATACTACATCAAACTCGGGATAAAGACTAAACCGCTCCCCTGCTTGCAACTAGTGAGCGGTTGGTCTTCAGTTCACGCTAGGAGGCAATGACCGTTTTCGGCAGTGCCAACGCCCCCTTGACACTCTCATTATATCACGAAATGAGGGGTTTGTCAAGGGGGATTTTGCTTGCGCGCCGATTATTCGTTGTTGTCTTGCGCGTCTTTGAGCTTTTGGTACTCTTTGCGCACGTGGTCGGCCTCTTTGGCGCTGCTGCCGCCCAGATACGTGACCGCGCCGTGGATGATCACGCCGAGACCCCAGCCCAGCATGGGCCAGATGGGCCAGAAGTAGGCGCGGAAAACATTGCGTGATGTGACCAGAAAAATGCCCACCAAGAAGGCGTTGACTGCCAAATAGACCGCCAAGTGGATTTTAAATTCCTTTTTGCGTTGGACGTTTCGTCTTGCTTGTTTCATCAATTCTTCGTCGGTGATGCGTGGAGTTGGCTCTTGCACGATAAAATCCTCCTAATTATTCACTTGACGCGCAGCGTCATACTATGGTATAATATATATTATAATAGAATTAACGCAAAAAAGCAAGGAGAATTTTCACATGAAACAATATCGCGTTGGCATCTTGGGTGCCACTGGCATGGTGGGGCAGCGGTTTGCGCTGCTGTTGGCGGATCACCCGTGGTTTAAAGTGACGGCGTTGGCGGCAAGTGCGCGCTCGGCGGGCAAGACATATGGCGAGCTGATGGCCGACCGCTGGCAGATTGCACAAGCGCCCTGCCCGGATAGCTTGAAAGACCTGACGGTGTATGACGCGTTCGACGTGCAAACGGTGGCAAGCCAAGTTGACTTCGTGTTTTGCGCGGTGGACATCAGCAAAGCCGAGACGAAAGCGCTTGAAGATGCCTATGCCCAAGCCGAGTGCCCGGTGGTGAGCAACAACTCCGCGCACCGTGGCACGGTGGATGTGCCGATGATCATCCCCGAGCTCAACGCCGACCACAGCGAAGTGATTGCCGCGCAACGAAAGCGCTTGGGGACACAGCGCGGATTTGTGGCGGTGAAAAGCAACTGCTCGCTGCAAAGCTATGTGCCCGCGTTGTATCCCCTTGCCGATGTGCAAGATGTGGCGGTGTGCACCTACCAAGCAATCAGCGGCGCAGGCAAGACCTTCGACACCTGGCCCGAAATGGTGGATAACGTAATCCCCTTCATCGGTGGCGAAGAAGAAAAAAGCGAGCAAGAGCCGCTGAAGATTTATGGCAGCGTGACGCCCACGGGCATTGAGAACGCGACCCTGCCGCGCTTCACGGCGCAGTGCATTCGCGTGCCGGCAAGCGACGGACACCTCGCGGCTGTGTTTGTGCGCTTTGCACCGGGCAAAAAGCCCGCGAAAGAGGAAATCCTCAACACGTGGCGCAATTACCCGGCGGCTGACCTGCCCAGCGCACCGAAACAATTTTTGCACTACTTTGAAGAAGACAACATGCCCCAAACCAAGCTTTGCCGCGACCTGGAAGGCGGCATGGCGATCTCGGTGGGGCGGCTGCGCGACGACACGCAGTTTGACTACAAGTTCATTTGCCTTAGCCACAACACGCTGCGCGGCGCGGCCGGCGGGGCAGTGCTGATGGCGGAGCTGTTGTGTCAGCAGGAGTATATTTAGAGGAGATGACGTAATGAGCGTACGCGAACAAACCATTGCGCTAATCAACGAAGCAACCGATGATGAGGTGGCTTACTTCTTTCATGTGTTGTCGCTTCGCCGCTTGCAAGAACAACAACGCAAACAAGCTACGGCTTGGGAAACCCTGCACAAGTATCGCGGGAAGCTGCATGTGGGTGACGATTTCGACTATAAGGCAGAACTAGCGGGGTATCGAGATGAACGATATGCGAATCCTAGTTGATACAAACATCCTGCTAGATTATTTCCTCGACCGCGAGCCTTTTGAAGATGATGCCGCCCAAGTGTTGGAGCTATGTCAAACCAATGCCGTGCAAGGCTTTGTTGCCGCGCATTCCATTTCGACGATGTTTTATGTGCTGCGGCGCGGTTACTCTGTTGCACAGCGGAAAGAAATTCTGTTAAGTTTGTGCCAGATACTCAGAGTTGTTGGAATTGAAGACTGGCAGGTTGTTGCAGCGCTTGAGGATGATTGCTTTGACGATGTGGAAGATTGCCTGCAAGCGCAGTGCGCGATGGACTGCAACGCCGACTACATCATCACACGCGATGGCAAAGACTTCGCCCAAAGCCCTGTTCCTGCGCTTGTGCCGCAACAGTTCTTGACCCTGTTTAATTAACTCTACCATTAAAGGAGATTCCCATGAAAAAAGCGATTTTCACCGGAGCGGGCGTGGCGATTGTCACCCCGTTTAACGACGATTTTAGCGTGAACCACGACAAGCTCGGCGAGCTGATTGACTGGCAGATTGCAAGCGGCACGGATGCCATTGTCATCTGCGGCACAACGGGCGAAGCCAGCACCCTTGACCACGACGAACACGTGGCTTGCATCCGCACTGCGGTGGAGAAAACCGCCGGGCGCGTTCCTGTGATTGCGGGCACGGGCAGCAACGACACCGCCTATTCGCTTGAGCTTTCGCAAGAAGCTGCCGAACTGGGTGCTGATGCGCTGCTGCAGGTGACGCCGTATTACAACAAAACGTCGCAGGCTGGCTTGGCGAAGCATTTTCTGTATGTTGCCGAGCGCGTGAATCTGCCGATGATTTTGTATAACGTGCCGTCGCGCACTGGCATGTCGATTTCGCCGGAGTGTTACCTTGAGTTGAGCAAGCATCCGAACATCGTGGCAACCAAAGAAGCCAGCGGTGACGTGAGCGCGATTGCCAAAACCATGGCGCTGTGCGGCGATGACCTGCATCTTTACAGCGGTAACGACGACCAAATTGCCGCGCTGATGGGCTTGGGCGGCAAGGGCGTGATTTCGGTGTTGAGCAACTGTGCACCCAAACAATGCAAAGAAATTGTGGGCGCGGGCAGCCAAGCCGAGATTGCTGCGGCGCAGTACAAATATCTTGACCTGTGCAACGACCTGTTTTGCGACGTGAACCCGATTCCTGTGAAGGAAGCGATGAACCTGATGGGGATGGCGGTTGGTCCGTGCCGCATGCCGCTGTGCGAAATCAGCGCGGCGGGGCGCGAGAAAGTGCGGGCGACGCTGGCGAAGCACGGGCTGGTTTAGGAGGACTTGGATGAGCGCACGAGAAAAATTCTTGAATGAAATTCATGCGATGCCGGAAGATGATATCATCAACATGATGGTGATGTGGAATAACTATCGCCAAATGTTGGAGTTCGAGCGCGCGCGCGCAAGCCAGCCGCAGCAAGTTTCGTCGTGGGATGTGTTGCGAAAATACTGCGGCAGCATCAACCGTGATATTAACATGAAAGAAGAGCTTGCACAATATCATGAAGAAAAATACGCGAGTCTTGATTGACACGAATGTGTTGATTGACTACATCAATGCGCGCGAACCGTTTTGGCAAAACGCAAAAGATATTTTCAAGCTTTGTGAAGACAAGGCGATTTATGGCTGCGTTGCGGCGCACAGCATCATCAATATTATGTATGTTTTGCGCAAAGATTTTTCGCCTGCGCAGCTTCGTGAAATTCTAGTGCATCTTTGTGCTGTGCTGTATGTTGTAGATGTGACGCGCTATATGATTATCTTCGCGCTGGAAAACGACTTGTTTGGCGATTTTGAAGACTTCGTGCAAGCACAATGTGCGCAGCATTATCATGCCGAATATATTGTCACGCGCAACTGCAGCGATTTCCGTGCAAGCCCAGTCCCTGCGCTTACCCCCGAAGAATTTCTCGCACTGTTTTAATTTAGGAGAATATTTCCATGCTGAAGATTTTATTGAGCGGCTGCAATGGTCGCCTTTGCCGTGCCGTGATTGACTATGCCGAAACCCGCGACGATGTGCAAATTGTGGCGGGAATCGATCCTTGCGTGCCTGTAAAGGCTTTGACCTTTCCAGTGTTTGCAAGTGCAGCAGAGGTGACCGTGCAGGCGGATGTGATCGTCGATTGCTCGCTGCCGTGTGCGCTGCCGGCACTGCTGGAGTACGCGGTGGCGAAGAAGATTCCCTGTGTGGTTGCCACGACGGGCCACACCGCTGAAGAATTGGCGGCGCTGGACGATGCCGCCCGCCACGTTGCGGTGCTGCAAAGCGGCAACATGTCGCTGGGCATTCACCTGCTGAAGGAACTGGCTCGCCAAGCGGCACAAGTGCTGGGCGAGAGCTTTGACGTTGAGATTGTTGAGGCGCACCACAGCCAAAAGCTTGATGCGCCCAGCGGCACGGCGTTTATTTTGGCCGATGCGGTCAACGATGGATTGGAGAACCCGCGTGCGCTGGTGCATGAGCGGGAGTCGCGCCGCGAGGTGCGCCCGCGCGAGGAAATCGGCATGCATGCCATTCGTGGCGGCACGATCACCGGCGAACACACGGTGCTGTTTGCGGGCTTTGACGAAGTGGTGGAGCTGACGCACAAGGCGCACAGCAAGGCGATTTTCGCTGCCGGGTGCATCAGTGCCGCGCGCTTTATGGCGGGCAAGCAAGCGGGACGCTACACGATGGACGACATCGTGAACCCATGCTGCGCATGAGAAACGACCTGCTGCTATACGCGATTTCGAATGGTGCATTAGATGGCGTTGAAGCGGCCTTGCGCGGCGGCGTGACGATGCTGCAGCTGCGTGCGAAACATCTGCCCGACGACGAGCTGCTGCAACTTGCGCGGCAGGCGAAGCTGCTGACGGACAAGCATGACGTGCCGCTGATCATCAACGACCGGGTGGACATTGCCGTGGCAGTTGACGCGGCGGGGGTGCATCTTGGCCCGACTGACGGCGATTTGCGTGCTGCGCGGGCTGTGCTGGGGGAGGGAAAACTCCTCGGTGCGACGGCGAGAACGCTCGAACAAGCTCTGGCGGCACAAGCTGCCGGGGCGGATTACTTGGGCAGTGGTGCGGTGTTTGGCAGCGCAACAAAGCTGGATGCAACCCGCATGCCGCTGGAGAAATTCCGCGAAATTTGCGCCAGCGTGACGATACCCGTCGTCGCGATTGGCGGCATTGATGCCACGAACATCGCCGAGCTGCGCGGCTGCGGCATGGCGGGCTTCGCTGTGGCTGGCGGGCTGTTTGCTGCTGCGGACGTGCGCCGGGCGACATACCAATTAAAGGAGGCTGCGCTGACATGCATGTGTCTGTTCCCCCAAACGAAACCCTGTTGCTAGACCTCACGCTGGTGCGGCATGGGCAGTCTTACGGCAATGTGCCGCTCAACGGCAACCCGATGCCACACTTGGTTCCACTGGATGAGCGCCCGCCACACGTGGAGACCGGCCGCGTGTGCGATGACTGGTGCTTGACGCCGATGGGCGAGCAGCAGGCGGATTATCTCGGGCGGTTTTTGGCAGACACCGCGTTTGACCAAGTCATCTGCAGCCACTTGCAGCGCGCGCAATCCACGGCGCAGGCGGTGCTCAAGCACCAACCAAAGCCGGTTGAGCTGCGCATTGAGCCTGAAGTTTGCGAGATATACGACTGCGGCAGCGATGACCCCGAGCAGTGGAAGGCGCGTGCGTTGCGTGCGGCGCGAATGCTGCGCGGCGATTGCCCGCCCGGCTCACGGGTGCTGGTGGTGGCGCACGGCGGGTTCAACTGCTACTTGCTGCATGCGCTGCTGGACATTCCCAAGCAGCCGCTGCTGTGGCTATGGCAGCACAACACCGCGCGCAACCGCATCTTGTTCCACCGCCGCGAGGATGGCGAGCTGCAGGTGCGGCTGGTGCACATGAATGAACTCAGCCACTTGCCAAAGGAGTGCACCACCGCATGAGCAATGTTACGCTGACGACCATGGTGATGATACAAGATCCCGCGTCCGGGCAGGTGCTGGTGCAAGACCGGCTGCGCTCGTCGTTCACGGGCTTGAGCTTCCCCGGTGGGCATGTTGAGCCGGGCGAAAGTCTGCACGATTGTGCGGCGCGTGAAGTGCTGGAAGAAACCGGCTTGACGGTGCGCAACCTGCAATTTTGCGGCTTCAAGCATGAGTATTGGCGCGAAAACGACGGCGAAGAACGCCGCTATTTCGTGTTTTTCTACAAGACCGAGGCGTTTTCGGGCACGCTAATGGATAGCGCGGAGGGACGGCATTTTTGGTCAACCTTGGACGAGCTGCTGCTGCGCCGCGCGGAGTTTACGCCGTTTTTTGAGGACTATATCCCCATGTTCAGCAGCGCGCACAGTGAGGCGTTTTGCACCTACGCCGACAAAGATGACTATGCGAGCCGACGGTTGGCGTGGTTTTAGGGATGTTGCGCGAAGCGAGATGAAGGGGCACGGGCGGCAGATTGCTGCCCCTCGATATTCGCCCCCTCAGTCACGCCTTGCGGCGTGCCAGCTCCCCCGCCTGCTCCACCCCACAAATGCAAGCATTTGCGGGGACCCCGGGCGGTGGAGCCTTTGGCAACATCTACACAGCCCATTAAAATCTCACCGCGAAGCGAGATGAAGGGGCACGGGCGGCAGATTGCCGCCCCTACACGCGCTTGCATTAAAATCCCCTCGCGCGTAGCGCCGGATTAGTTTTTTTTGGTTCTTTTTTTGCAAAAAAAGAACGAGAAAAGGAGTTCTATGCACCCACCAATCGTACTGACAATAGCAGGCAGCGACAGCAGCGGCGGCGCGGGCATTCAGGCGGATCTGAAGACCATTGCGGCGCACGGCTGTTATGGCGCTAGTTGCATCACGGCGCTGACGGCGCAAAACACGCGCGGCGTGGCGGCTGTGCATACCCCGCCTGCGAAATTTTTGGCGGCACAGCTGCGCGAGACCATCTGCGATTTTCCGCCTGATGCGGTGAAAATTGGCATGCTACCCAGCGCCGAGTGCGTTGACGTGGTGGCGGCTGCGCTGGGGGAGCTCACCTGCCCGGTGGTGCTTGACCCGGTGATGGTGGCTACCAGCGGTGCGCGCTTGGCCGAGGCGGACAACCTGCGGCGGCTGTTCCCGCTGGCGACGGTCATTACGCCGAACCTGCGCGAGATGGAGACGCTGTGTGGATATGCTATCACCAGCGAGGAGGATATGCTGCACGCGGCGAGTGAGTTGGGATACCCGGTGTTACTAAAGGGCGGTCACCACCTGCGGTGGGGCTCCCCGGCTTCGCCGCTGCTGCAGCCAGTTCATGATGAAGAGGCGAATGATTTATTGTACGAAAATAGTCGGGGGACGTGGTTGCGTGCGCCGCGCGTGCCCACGGATGATACCCACGGCACGGGCTGCACGCTGAGCACGGCGATCGCTTGCCGGTTGGCGCAGGGGCACGATTTGCTCGAAAGCTGCCGCTTGGCCAAAGCTTGGCTGACGGCGCTACTGCAAGAAAAACCAAACTTCGGCGTGCCGAATGGGCCGCTGTCTCATAGGAGTATTGTATGATTGTGAACGGAAAACCCGCTGAATTTGCGGGCACACTGCTGGAGTATCTGCAACAACATGGCTACCGCGAGGACTGCGTGGTGGTGGAGCGCTGCGGCGAAATCATCACACGCGAGCAATTTGCCAGCGTGCAATTGCAAGCCGATGATGCGCTGAATATTTTGCATTTCATGGGAGGCGGCTGATGGACGACATCTTTCAACTGGGCGGCAAGCGCTTTGCGTCGCGGTTCATTTTGGGCAGCGGCAAGTTTTCGCTGCCGCTGGTGCAGGCCGTGACCGAACAGGGCGGCGCACAGATGATTACCCTGGCGCTGCGCCGCGCAAACGCTGGCGGACAGGAAAACATCCTCGATTTTATCCCGCCGGGTGTGACGATTATCCCCAACACGTCGGGCGCGCGCGATGCCGAGGAAGCGGTGCGGATTGCAAGACTGGCGCGTGCACTGGGCTGCGGCGATTTCGTGAAGGTGGAGATCATGCGCGACACCCGCTATCTGCTGCCGGAGAACGCCGAGACCATCCGCGCCACGGAAATTTTGGCGGCGGAGGGCTTCGCCGTGCTGCCTTATGTATACCCGGACTTGGCGGTGGCACGCGCGCTGGTGACCGCCGGTGCGGCTGCCGTGATGCCCTTGGGCGCGCCGATCGGCAGCAACAAGGGGCTGCTGACCCGCGAGTTCATTGAAATTTTGGTGCGTGAAATCGACCTGCCCATCATCGTGGATGCGGGCATTGGTCGCCCGTCGCATGCCTGTGAGGCAATGGAGCTCGGCTGCGCGGCGGTGATGTGCAACACCGCGGTGGCCACCGCCGGTGACCCTGCTGTGATGGCGCGTGCGTTCAAGCTGGCGATTGAGGCGGGCCGCGCGGCTTATCTTGCGCGACCGGGGCGTGTGCTCGAACACGGCGCGGAGGCATCGTCGCCGCTCACCGGGTTTTTGGATGAATGACCCGGCGGGGGAGTTACGCACTCCCCCCTGTCGCTGCGCGACATCCCCCCTCGATGAGGGGGGCTCTGGCGAAACCTACACAATTCATAAGAATCCACCGCGAAGCGAGATGAAGGGGCAGGGGCGGCAGATTGCCGCCCCTACACGCGAAGACCACCCCGGCACTGCGGTGCCACCCCTCCACGGAGGGGAATGGGGCTTGTTTCTTCAACAACCGTTAAGCATATGCCGCGAAGCGCCTGCTCCCCGCAGGGGCGGATTAGGTTTTTTGGGTTCTTTTTTTGCAAAAGGCTGTTTTAACCTTTTGTATTGATATGGTAGCCCGGGTGGCGCGCCCGCCACCCCTACATGTTGTGGCTTGATGTAACGTTGCACGCAATATCCACCTGTAGGGGCGGCGGGCGCGCCGCCCGAAATAAAAAAACATCAATACAATTGTCTAAAAGAGCCTTGCAAAAAAAGAACAAGAAATCAATCCACGCATTTTTTGATGCGGTCAATTGCGCCTTTTTCGAGGCGTGAGACTTGCGCTTGCGAGATGCCGATTTCCTGTGCAACTTCCATCTGTGTGCGCCCCACCATGAAGCGCAGGTGGAGGATTTTTTTTTCGCGCTGGCTTAGCGACTGCATGGACTGGCGGATCATCATCTCCGACAGCCAGCTGTCTTCGTTGTTGCGGTCGCCCACTTGATCCATGACGTAGATGGTGTCGCTGCCGTCGGAATACACGGGCTCGTGCAGCGAAATGGGGTCAACGATGCTCTCCAGCGCAAGCACGATGTCCTTCTTCTTCACGCCCATTTCGGCGGCGATTTCCTCCACGGTGGGTTCGCGCTGCAGGGCGATGCCCAGGCGCTCGCGGGCTTGCATGGCGTGGTAGGCGGTGTCGCGCATGCTTCGGCTGACGCGAATGGCGTTGTTGTCGCGCAGGTATCGCCGGATTTCGCCGATAATCATGGGCACGGCATAGGTGGAAAAGCGCACGTTGTGGGCGAGGTCGAAGTTGTCGATGGCTTTCATCAGACCGATGCAGCCGACCTGGAAGAGGTCGTCCATGTTTTCGTCGCGGTTGGTGAAGCGTTGTAGTACACTCAAGACCAAGCGAAGGTTGCCGTTGACCATCTCCTCGCGGGCTTGTTTGTCGCCCAGCCGCACGCGCTCGAGCAGCACGCGCTTTTCGGCCTCTTTGAGCACCTTGAGCTTGGCCGTGTTGACCCCGCAAATTTCCACCTTATTGAAGTACATGGTAATCCTCCCACAATTTTCTCAACAAGAGTATGGGAAAAATATCTTGCATTCATACAAGAGGTGTGATATAATAGTGGGAATAACGCAGGAGGGCACGCAATGGGATTAAAAGAAAAGTTGGGCACACTGGAAGACAAGGCACGGGAAAACAAGCTTGCCAGCAAGGCCATGGTTGTGGTGGATGAGATCCGCGAGAACGAAAAAGACCCAGAAAAAATGAAGCTGAAGGAATACATCAGCTTTGCGCTGGGGCGACTGAGCTTTGGCTCGATTCGCCATTTGTCTGCGGGGTATCGCCAAGAGTTCTATATGTCGGCAGGGCTTGAGCCGGCACGCGCAGGCCAGCTTGTGTTTGCACAAACGATGTTTGATGCAATCGCCGACCCCATTGTGGGCTCGATGGTGGACAGCCGCAAAAACACCCAAAATGGTCGCTTTAAGCCATTCATTGCGCCGCTGGTGATTCCGCTTGCGATGCTTTCGGTGCTGATGTTTTCGCTGCCGGGCTTCGTTGGCGTGGGGCGGGCGTTCATCTGGTTCTTCGCAAGTTATGCGCTGTGGGAAATCGTGAACACGGCGGCGGGCACATCGTTTGACGCGATTGCGACGATCATGAGCGGCGACAAACGCGAGCGCACGCTGTATACCACGATTGGCGCGATTGGTCACCAGCTGTCGGGGATGATCCCTGGCTTCATTCCTGCGGTGATGGAACTGATTGCGATTGATCGCGTGACCAACGAGCCGCGTATCTCGCAGGCCACGTTTTTCTTGATGACGGCGATTTTGTTTGGTTTGCTGGGCATCTCCACGGGCTTGTTCACCAAAAACCTCAAAGAACGCATTGTGCCGAAAATCAAAACGCAAAACTATTTTGAGAATATCCGCATGTTCTTCCAAAACAAGAACTTGCTGCTGCTTTGGACCACCGACATCCCACAGCTGATTTCCTCGGCGGCGGGCCCCACCAGCGCGCACTTTTATATCCACGTGGTGGGCAACCGCATCATCCAAAGCATCCAGTGGACGCTTGCGGGCATACCGCACTTTTTGGCGCACACACTGGCACCGTTTTTCCTCAAGCGATTCCGTCCCAGCCGCATTATTATCGCGTGCACGATGGCAAACGGCGTGAGCTTTTTGCTGCTATTTTTGATTGGTCGCATGACGGGCTTCACCACATGGTATGGCGTTGCGGTGCTGCTGATTTTCACGTCGGTTGGCTGGATTCCCGCCGGGATTGCGGGCATTGCACGCCAGATGCTGCAGATGAACACCTTTGACTATATGGCCGCCAAAACCGGCAAACGTGCCGAGGCAACGTCGCTTGCGGCGTTCAACGCGGGCAGCAAGATGCTGTGGGCGTTCGCGGCGCTGTTGGGCGGGTATGCGCTGCAGTATATCGGCTTCCAGCAAGACATTGGCGGTGTGATGCAAACGCAAACGCCGGAAACGCTGCAGGGGCTGTTCACGATTTTTGCGCTGTTCCCGGCGGTGGGTAATCTGCTGGGCGCGCTGCCGTTGTTCTTCTTCAAGCTTGAAGGCGCGGAGTTTGACCGCCGCATGGCCGAACTTGGCGCGGTGCAAAAAGAAAAAGAGACGATTGAACACTAAGTTTTTTGTGCGATATGTCAATTCTCATGTTGGGAATTGACAATCGCACTTTTTTGATGTATAATCTATTGTTAGAGAAAGCGAAAGGAGAATCACACAGATGACTGCGGCAAAAAGATATTTGGTGTTGGAAAACGGCAGCGTGATGCAGGGCGATGCATTCGGTGCGGCGGTTTCGGCATCCCCGGGCGAAGTTGTTTTTTCGACGAATATGACGGGCTTCACGGAGACGGTGAGCGATCCTTCCCATTGCGGCCAAATTGTTGTGCAAACTTTCCCATTGGTGGGCAATTACGGCGTTAATCCCGCCGATGTTCAGGCGTCCCCAAAATGTGCTGGCTATGTGGTTAGCCAATTGTGTCAAACCCCCTCTCACTTTTTGAGCCAGGGAACGTTTGACGCTTTTTTTGTGCAACATGGCATCCCCGGGATTGCGGGCATTGACACGCGCGCGCTGACGAAAATGATCCGCAACGCCGGGCACTTGCGTGGCGTGCTGGTGGACAACCCAGCCGACGCGAAATTCTCGCACTGGCCGGGCGATGCGATCGCACAGGTGACGGTGAGTGAGCCAAAGCTTGCGCCCTCGGTTGACGCGAAGCATAACGTTGTGTTGTGGGACTTTGGCGTGAAGGCAAGCGAGCTGCGTGAGCTCAACGCGCGCGGCTGCAACGTGACGGTGATGCCTGCGGGCAGCACGGCCGAACATATTCTGGCGCAGAACCCGCAGGGCGTGTTGCTCAGCGCAGGTCCGGGTGACCCGGCGAGATACGCTGCCATTGCGAGCGAGATTGCCAAAGTGGCGAAAACCGGCGTGCCGGTGTTTGCGTGGGGGATGGGTCACCAGCTGCTTGCGATTGCTTGCGGCGGCAAAACCGAGCGTCTGCCTTATGGTCACCGCGGCGGGCATTCGGTGTTTGACCATGCGGCGAACAAGACGGTGATTTATCACCAAAACCATGGCTATGCGGTGGCGATGAACAGTTTGCCCGCGAATGCTGTGGCGAGCTATACGAACATGAACGACAACACCTGCGCGGGCTTGGACTACACGGGCATTCGCGCGTTTTCGGTGCAGTTTGAACCGGCTGCTGCGCAATTTGACCGCTTTGTGACGATGATGGCGGAATAACGGTTGTATTTTAACCCCCTCTGTCGCTGCGCGACATCTCCCCCAAAAGCCACCCCAAAAATGCAAACATTTGCGGGGACCCCAGCGGGGGAGACCCTGGCGAAAATCGGACTTTCAGGTGTTGCCAAAGGCTTCCCTGTAGGGGTGGCGGGCGCGCCACCCAGGCGATAAAAATATGGTAGCATTAAGGTTTCGGGCGGCGCGCCCGCCGCCCCTACATGCTGACGATTTGAAGATGGCGGACGTGAATCCGCCTGTGCCCTAACCTCAATGAAAGAGAGAATTTTATGCCACTGAATCTTAACCTCAAAAAAGTGCTGGTGATTGGCTCGGGCCCGATCGTGATTGGTCAAGCGGCCGAGTTTGACTACGCCGGCACACAGGCTTGCCGCGCGCTGCGCGAAGAAGGCCTCGAAATCGTGCTGATTAACTCCAACCCTGCCACGATTATGACCGACACCGGCATGGCCGACAAAATCTACATTGAACCGCTGACGCTTGAGACCATCAAGCGGGTGATTCGCAAAGAAAAACCCGACAGCGTGCTGAGCACCCTCGGCGGGCAAACAGGGCTGACGCTTTCGATGCAGCTTGCCAAGGAGGGCTTCCTCGACCGCCATGGCGTGCAACTGCTGGGCGCGAAGCCCGAAACCATCGACCGCGCCGAAGACCGCCAAATCTTCAAGGACACGATGGAGGGCATCAACCAGCCGTGCATCCCCTCCACGGTGGTGACGGATGTTGAGGCAGCCGTTGCGTTTGCGGGCGAGATTGGCTACCCGGTGATTGTGCGTCCTGCGTTCACGCTCGGCGGCAGCGGCGGCGGCAGCTGTGCCAACGAAGCCGAACTGCGCGAAATCTGCGCGGGCGGGCTGCGGCTTTCGCCCATCACGCAGTGCTTGATTGAGAAGAGCATTGCGGGCTGGAAAGAGATCGAGTTTGAAGTGGTGCGCGACGCCAGCGGCAGCGCCATCGCGGTGTGCAGCATGGAAAACGTTGACCCCGTGGGCGTGCACACCGGCGACAGCATTGTGGTAGCACCTTGCGTGACCCTCGCGAAAAAAGAGTTTGACCTGCTGCGCCAAGCCTCGCTGGATATTGTGCATAGCCTTGAAGTGGAGGGCGGCTGCAATGTGCAGCTGGCACTGCACCCCACGAGCTATGAATACGCCGTGATTGAGGTGAACCCGCGCGTGTCGCGCTCAAGCGCACTGGCCAGCAAGGCGACGGGCTTCCCGATTGCGAAAGTGGCAACGAAGATTGCCATTGGCTACAATTTGCATGAAATTCCCAATGCCGTGACGGGCAAAACCATGGCCTGCTTTGAGCCGACGATTGACTATGTTGCGTTGAAGTTCCCGAAGTGGCCGTTTGACAAGTTTGTGTATGCCAGCCGCACGCTGGGCACGCAAATGAAGGCCACCGGCGAAGTGATGAGCCTTGGTGTGGACTTTGAAGATGCGTTGCGCAAAGCCGTGCGCGGCGCGGAAATCGGCCGCAATGACTTGTTCACCCCGGCGTGGGCGGATGTGCCGACGGAGAAGTTGCTCAACGATGTTGCCACGCCCACCGACGAGCGGCTGTTCCAGGTGTTTGAACTGCTGCGCCGCGGCGTGAGCGTGGATGAAATTTTTGCGCTGACCTGGATTGACCGCTGGTTCTTGTGGAAGCTGCAGGCGATGAGCCAAAGCGAAACCCCGGCGGTGGGGCAACGTGTGTTCCGCACGGTGGACACCTGCGCGGGTGAGTTCGACACCGCAACGCCGTATCTCTACAGCGTGCCAAACGGCGAGGAAGACGAAGCCGCCAAGTTCATCGCGCAAGGCAACGGCAAAGAAAAAGTGGTGGTGCTCGGCAGCGGACCGATTCGCATTGGGCAGGGGATTGAGTTTGACTACGCCAGCGTGCACTGTGTGCAGGCGCTGCGCAAGTTGGGCTATGAAACCGTGATCATCAACAATAACCCGGAAACGGTGTCTACGGACTTCGACACCGCCGACCGCTTGTACTTTGACCCACTGACCCCCGACGACGTGGACACGATCCTCAAGCTGGAGAAGCCCATGGGCGTGGTGTGCGCATTCGGTGGGCAAACGGCGATTAAGCTGGCGAAGTTCCTGCACGAGAACAACTATCCCATTCTCGGCACGCAGTTTGAGGGCATCGACCGCGCCGAAGACCGCGACCGCTTTGACGAACTGCTGGAGAAAGTGCAGGTCAAGCGTCCCGCAGGTGCAACGGTGATGACGATGGACGAAGCCGTCGCGGTGGGCAACAAGCTGGGCTACCCGGTGCTGGTGCGCCCGAGCTATGTGTTGGGCGGGCAAAACATGGCCATTGCCAACAACGACGACGAAATGCGCCAGTTCATGCAGATTATCCTCGACGGCGGGGTGGAGAACCCCGTGCTGGTGGATAAGTATCTGATGGGCTTTGAGCTTGAAGTGGATGCCATTTGCGACGGCGATGACATTCTCATCCCCGGCATTATGGAGCACATTGAGCGCACCGGCGTGCACAGCGGCGACAGCATTGCGGTGTATCCCGCGATCCACGTTGACGACGACATGATTGAGGAAATCGTGGGGGCAACCAAGCGCATTTCCGCAGAACTCGACATCAAGGGCATCGTGAATATCCAGTACCTAATCTGGGAGGGCGAGCTGTATGTCATTGAGGTGAACCCGCGCGCCAGCCGCACCGTGCCTTACATCAGCAAAGTGACCGGTGTGCCGGTGGCAGAGCTGTGCACGCGCTGCATGTTGGGCGAAAAGCTCGCCGACATGGGCTTTGGCACGGGCTTGGTGAAAACCGCGCCCTACCATGCGGTGAAGGTGCCGGTGTTCTCGTTCCAGAAGCTGCACGGCGTGGACACCCAGCTTGGACCGGAGATGAAATCCACCGGCGAAGCGCTGGGCATTGGCAAGACGCTGGAAGAAGCGCTGTATAAAGGCCTGCTGGCTGCGGGCTTCAAGATGCACACCAAGGGCGGCGTGCTGATCACCGTGCGCAAGCAAGACAAACCGGAGATTCCCGCGATTGCGAAGAAGTTTGCCGACCTGGGCTTTAAGCTCTATGCGACCGAAGGCAACGCGGCTGTGCTGCGCGAAGCCGGACTGGACGCAGAAGCTGTGCCGAAAATCCAAGACAACCCCGACCATAACACCGCCACGCTCATCGACAGCGGCAAGGTGCAGTATGTGGTATCCACCAGCGCGAAAGGGCGTGACCCCGAGCGCGCCAGCGTGCAAATCCGCCTGCTGTGCAGCAAACTGGGCGTGCCGTGCTTGACGTCCATCGACACCGCAAACGCACTGGCCGACAGCCTGCAAAGCCGCTACAGCGAAATCAACACCGAGCTTGTGGACATCAACGCCATGCGCACCGAGCGGCAGACGCTGCGCTTTACTAAGCTGCAAACCGGCGGCAACGGTTATCTGTATTTCAACTGCTTTGACCAGCGGGTGGAAAGCCCCGAAAGCCTCGCCATTGCGCTGTGCAACCGCGACTATGGCGTGGGCGCAGACGGCATTGTGCTGATTCTAGCAAGCGACGTGGCGGACGCGAAAATGCGGATGTTCAACCTGGATGGCAGCGAGGGCGAAGCCTGCGGCAACGGTCTGCGCTGTGTGGCGAAGTATCTGCACGACAGCGGTATTACACAAAAACGTGAGCTGACCATCGAGACCACCACGGGCATCATCAATGTGTGTGTGAAGACCGTTGAGGATGTGGTCACCGGCGCGACGGTGGACATGGGCAAGCCGCAATGCGCGAGCGAGACCATCACCGTGCAGGGCGAGCAGTTCAACATTGCGCGTGTGAACATGGGCAATTTGTATGCCGTGCTGTGGCCGAGCGAAACCCTGGATAGCTATGACGTTGACCGCGTGGGCGCGCTGCTGGAAAACGCACTGGAATACTTCCCCGAGCGCACCAACGTGGCCTTTGCGCAACTGGCCAACCAGGGCACAATCAACCTGCGGGTGTGGGAGCGCGGCCAAGGCGAGACGCTCAGCTGTGGCACGGGCGCGTGCGCTGCCGTGGTTGCGGCAGTGAGCGCGGGACGGCTGGAAAAAGACCGCACCATCAGCGTAAAACTGCCCGGCGGCGACCAGTTTGTGCGGGTGGAAGACGAGCGCGTGACACTCACCGGCGATGCGCGCAAAGTGTTTGACGGGACGGTTATTATATGATTAATGTGTATGACTTTGATCACACGATTGCGGATTTCGACAGCGGCAGTGCGTTCATTGGCTTTTGCTTTCGGCGGCGTCCGCTGCGCATGTTGCGCTGGCTGCCGAGCCTTGCGCTTGAAGGGCTGCGCTTTTTGGCAAAACGCAGGCGCGGCGGTGGTCCCAGAGGGAATTTTTATCGGTTTGTGCGCAGCTTGCCGGATTGGCAGGCAGAAGTGGAGGCGTTTTGGGCGCAATATGCCGACGAAAAGCTCAAAGGCTGGTATCTTGCGCAAAAGCGGGAGGATGACATCATCATTTCGTGCACGGCAGAGTTTTTGCTGCGCCCAATCTGTGACAAGCTTGGCGTGCGGCTCATTGGCACGAAGGTGGATGACAAAAAATTCCGGCTGACGGGGAAGTCGTGCTATGGCGAAGAGAAGGTGCGGCTGCTGCGCGAGGAGTTCGGCGATGTGCGGGTGGCAAAGTTTTACTCGGACTCGTACGCGGACACGCCGTTGGCGCGTGAGGCACAAGAAGCTTTTTTTGTGCAGGGTGACGAGATTTCTCCCTGGAAATTCAGCTGATTCACCAAAATAATTTCCCAATGATGTGCTGCCCTGTTTTGCGGGGCAGCGTTTTGCTTTAACGCACAAAAAGCGCTATGAAAATTATTAATTTTTTGTTGACAAACGGGCGCAGGCGTGCTATAATACAGATAACTAACTTTGGAGGAGTGTTTTTTGTGATGAAAAGGAAAGGTACGTATCTCCGGCGCAGCTTGAGTGTTCTGCTTTCACTCGTGATGGTCCTTACCATGTTGATGGTGGGGCTCACCGGTGCTGCAGGCGCAGAAAGCTTGGACTTTACTCCGGGAACACCGCCTGCTTCAACGCCAGGTGTGGTCTTCTTGATGCCCGAGACGATTTATCTGCAGCCGCGACTTTCAACGTATGCGACGGCACAATGGCATCGTTTTGCCGACCAAACCTTGGTGGGCGGAGTAATTACGCCGCGTGCAAACGTTGCGGCTCAAACGACGGGCGCAGTCTTTTTTAGCGCGCCGGGTGCAACCGCGGTGACGATTACGCTTGTGGATTCCCAAGGCTATGACGTCACCGGGGTGCCCGCGATGACTACGACGGGCGGCACGTTCACCACCACCTTGACTAACGCCATCACGTCTGACCAGCCGGCACGACCCGGCGGGGGTTATATGCTGACGTGGCGTGCGACCTACACGATTGGTGGCATACCGCACACAGCCTACACGTTTAGCTATGTGTATCGTCCGATTTACACGCCGTCGGCGCTGATGGTTGCGATGCGACGCGGCGATCGCGGCGCTTGCATGGCGCAAACGATGTGGATTAGCGGCCTGCATCGCAATTTCGAGGGTCCGGCGCACCTGCATGCCCCGGGTACCATCACCGACAACCGCATTAACTTGTATAACCTGCTGGGATACACAACCACCCGGCCGCGCGGTGAGCGAGGCTATCCATCCATAGATTATGCTCATCAGGATCTTTTTTCTGTTTGGAACACAGCGAATACGGTGGGCGGCACCGGCACGGCGCGTTTTGTGTTTTTGCATGGTTCCCCCGCATCTCCCGGCAGCGCCGCAAGCCAGGCCGGAACGTCGATGCTTGCTACGGCTCGTCCGACTGGCAGCTCCGGCGCGGCAACGACGGCTACCAACTTTGCTCACTTTTTCACTTGGAACGACCAAAACACAACGCCTCACTTGTTTGTGGACACTTCGCGCCACACCAACTTTAACCAAATTCCTAACTTGAGCGCAAACATGATGCAAAATAGGGACAGGATTGGCTGGGGCGAAAGTAGAACTACCTTTGACTTTGTTGCGTGGAATGCCCGCCGCACGCAAAACGAACTGGCCCCCGGCGAAACGGGAGACTTTGGTCAGCATGGACGATTTGCTCTTGGCGATAGCTTTAATAATACGGGCAATGCAGGAAGCCGGCATGCTGCCACGCGGGGCTTAGGCTTTGGCGCAAACACGGGTCGCGCGAACAGAGCGAATGCGTTCATCACTGGTGTGGTGGGCACCAGCGGGTTTGCCCAAGGTACTGGTGGCAACATGCTTGTGAATGTTCGCGGTGGCGCGTGGAATATTCCTGTTGCGCAGCCAGCTGCTTATGCAGCCAGCTTTCCGCAAAATGCTACCAACTCGGTGATGCCGAACATCGTCATGCGAGTTAACCGAAACAACTTGGCCACGGGCAACAACTCCTTTAACGACTGCTCACATTACCGTGCGCAAATGAACATTAACCACGAGCACAACTACCTAGCTCCACTGCGCGTGGCATTCAACAATGCCATCGCGAGGGGGTTGCAACGTGAAAGATTCCGCCCTGTTGACTGGGATGTATACTTTGACGCGCTGCAAAATGTGGCCTATGCGTTGATGCGCATTGACTATCGTTTTGACCTTGCTCGCCACCCGGACGAAGCACAACGTCAGGAATATCAAACGATTGCGCAATTGATTATCGACCTGAATACCGCAGCTGATGCCTTGGAAGAAGAACTGCTCAACTTTGAATTGGCAACGCTCATTTTGGCCACGGCGCAACACGTGAACGCGCGCAACAACAACGCGATCATTTTCTCCGAAAACCTCACTCCCGTGCGCAATGTTCGTGACCATATCATTGGCACGCAGCAAGCAAACGCTGTGGGTCAACCCAACTCCTTCCTCAACAATCCCGCAAGCATGTATACGAGGCTGGTGGGCGGCAACACGGTGAGCACATCAACCCGAACCGATGCCGATGGAGGCGTCTATAGCTGGGTATACGTTGAACAATTTGACCCAACGCATGCCACCGTGCGTTCTGTGCCGGGGGGCACGACCTTCCATGCCACGCACGATGAAATACGGCGTGTTCAGCTTGGCGTGCCGGCTGGTCCGGAGGGCAATCCTGCGGCTATTCCGCCACACCCCATGGTTACCGGCAACGTGAACATGCTTTGGCGGTTCTACTACACCCCGCGAATCCGCGTGCAATTTTTGGCCAATGGCGGCGAATTTGCAGGCGGTGGCGAAACGAACAACATTTTCTTCGCGCTGCCAAGAGACCTCAATGCAGTGTTGCCCGCTTATAATGCGCCCGCAGCGAATCAAGGCGAATATCTCGTTCCCACGCGTGACGGCTACTCCTTTGGTGGCTGGCGTTTGGTGTTGTCGGACTGCGCTTGTGACGACTGCGACTGCGATGACTGTGAATGCGAAGCTGAGGTGGTCGGTGGCTTTGTAGAAACCGATTTGGCATTGCAATATGATACAAACCATCGCTTGATTGCGCAATGGGTACCCGCGTTCACCGTGCGCTATGTATACAACAGTGGTTTGATCAACGCAGACAATCGCCCGGATCACGTTTCTGAACAAGTGGTGATTATTGACGGCGACTGCGACGTTCTTGAGACTCCCACGTGGGATGCAGTTGACGGCGACTCGGAAATCACCCGCCGCCGCAGCCAACTGCTGCGCTGGGAACTGTGGCATCAAGTGCACACGGAGCCGGGTTGCGCTTGCGAAGGCTACTATGACTGCGACGATTGCGACTGCACAGACTGTGAATGCACAGATGACGCGAACGACAACGATGATGATGGCTTCGTGTTTGTGCAAGATGTTGCCCCCGGTGACTGCATACTTGATGTGCTGCACGCGCTGGGTGCGCATCGCGATGTGTTTGAACTGCGCGCTGTGTGGGAATCCACCACGCACCAGATTGTCTTTGACAATAACCACCAGGGCGCTGGTTACACCGAGGTGTTGCGTGACTACGGCGAGGAACTAGGCCCCTTGCCCACGCCCGCACCAACCAGAAGCGGCTACCGTTTGGTGGGCTGGTTCAGTGTGCCCGATGCAATCGGCGGCGATGAAGTGTTTGCAAATTCGCTGGTGGTTGGCGACCACTATGCATATGACGGCGGCCCGCTTGTTGATGGTCTGCCCGGCTTTGACGCAACCCAAATTTACCCCTACTACTACCCCGCTGCAACGTTCTATGCGCGTTGGGCACGCCTCCCGTTCACCGTGACCTTCCACCATAATGTTGACACGGATGCGGCTTACGACTATGAAGTCGACGGAAGCATGCTGCCGCAAAACTTCGTGTTTGGCGATGAAGACGACTTGAATTACAATGCGTTTGATCGCCCGGGCTTCACGTTTGATGGTTGGGCACTCACGCCCGATGGCGCGGTGGTGTTTGGTGATGGCGATGAATTCTACGAGTATCATCACCCCGACGTAGACCCCGGTGTCAGCAATATTAACAATGTTGACCTGTATGCCGTGTGGCGGCCTATCCCGTATATCGTCACGTACAACGCAAGACCCGGCCAAGGCGTTGTGGGCACAATGCAATACACCGAGCACTATTATAACGTACCGCAAAATCTGCGCGAAAACGATGGCTATCTCACTCGTCCGGGTCACGTGTTTGCTGGCTGGATTAGAGATTGTGACTGCGCGACTGCGTGCGATTGTGCCCAGGATTGCTGTGGCACGGATTGCTGTGCACTGCCTTGCGACTGTGCGGTGGACTGCGACAATTTGGACTGTGATTGCACGGATTGCGACGCATATTGCTTGGGTGATTGCACTGCGACTGCCTGCTGTGGCGTCTGCAGCGTAGTACCTTGTGATTGTGCGATTCCCTGCGACTGTGGTGCTTCCTGCGACTGCGTAGCCGTTTGCAACTGTGACGATTGCGTGTGTGAGCAAACATTCACTGACGGTCAATCCGTGGTGCGCTTGACTCGCGTGCCGAACGGTGAAGTTCGTCTGTATGCTCTGTGGACACCGCTGCCGTTCATCGTTAACTTTATTGACAGCGCAACGGATTTTGAAATCGCCAGCGAAACGGAATATTATGGCGACGACCTAACCGTCCCCACCACGCTGCCGACACCGCCGACCGGCTACACCTTTGGTGGCTGGTGGACGACACCTGCACCGGTGGACGGTGTGGATTGTGTGCGCGTGCTGCCCGACACCGGGACTTGGACAGTGAACAGCGACTTGGTTGCCGACGCTTGGGACAACACGGTGGAAACCTATGTCTACCTGCGCTGGATTGCGCTGCAGCTTCCCGTGGACTGGGATCCCTACATCGGGCATTTCCCGGGCGAAGCAGTTGGCGTGAGATATGAAAGCACTCAAGAGTTTGACAGCACCTTCGTGCTGCCGCCCGTGCCCGTGCACCCGACCAATTCTGGCATCCGCTTTGTGCGCTGGGAATACCGCCGCACAGGCGAAGATCCAGTTGTGATTAACGCGACCACGACGGTTAACCAATATACCCTTGATGATATCACGCTTAAACACCCGCACGATATCCCCACCACCATGTACGCAGTGTGGGCATGGTATGGCGAGCACGCCGTTGAGTTCCACCCAGAGGGCGGTTTGATTAACGGCAGCCCCAACAGCCAAGGCTTCAACATGGAAGTTGGCGACGAGTTTGTAATCAGCGACAACATGCCGGTTGATCCAACGAGATCGGGTTACGATTTCCTTGGCTGGTTCCCGGTGCCGCAACGCTGCACTTGTGCAAGCGATTGCGATTGTGCGGTGGATTGTGAATGCGACGACTGCGCCGCTGTATGCGAAGTGGATTGCGCCTGTGTGCCTTGCGATGACTGCAGCGATTGCACCGATTGCAGTGCCGCGGATTGCAATTGCACGGATGCGATTGCTTGCAGCTGCTTGGATTGCGTTGCCTGCGACGATTGCGTAGATTGCGATGCCTGTGAGGCCATTTGCTGTGGCACATGCTCCGCAGAGCCCTGTGATTGCACAACGGATTGCGTCGAAGCAACCTGTGAATGTGCAGAAATTTGCGATTGCGTAGACTGCGATTGCGTAGCGGTTTGCGAATGCGTAGACTGCGATTGTGTTGCAGCAGCTGAAGCCACGACGCGCGTGAGAGAAGGCGACTTCCTCACCGAGGGCATGGTTGCCGACTTGATGGATGGCAGCGCTGTCACCCATTTCTACGCGCATTGGGCGCCGATTATCTTCAGAATTGCGTTTGATCCCTATGGCGGCGAAATCCCCGGCTATGCGGAAAACCCGACGCAACATCTGTCGCTCGGCGACGAAATCAATCTGCCGCCCGAGCCCACCCTCGCTGGTCATATCTTCGGCGGCTGGTGGTTTACGGACAGCACCGGAACAACCGAAATCGTAGCGGGCACTGCCTTGGCGCGTGCGATTTTGAGCACCGACAGCTATGTCTATGATCGCTACGAGTACACGATCTATGTTGCGCTGTGGATTCCGATTGAATACCATGTTGAGTTCGACCCGCAAGGCGGCAGCTGGTGCGGTGATTACGACGATTGCGATTGTGAAAATGAGCGCAGAGAGGTGGAGTTCGGTGACTACTTCGAGTTGCCGGATGAGCCGACCAAATATGGTCATGACTTCGTGGGCTGGTTCACGCAACCCGGTGGCCCCGGCGACGACAGCGTTGAAATCGACGAAAACACCGTGGTGAGCGAAGATAACATCAACCTGGTGGATGGCGGCTACGAGTATGACTGCAGCTGCGTTGATTGTGATTGTGACGAGGTCGATTGCCTGTATGATTGCGATTGTTTCATCGGTTGCACGCATGATTGCGACGAAAGCGGTTGCGATCCCAATGACTGCCAGTATGTTTGCGTCGATTGCTTGGATGATTGCACGTATGACTGTGTGTGCACGGCGGATTGCGTTTGCGAGGCGTTTGTGTTGGCTCCCACCGTGTTCTACGCCCACTGGACGCCGCAAGTTCGCACGTTGACCTTCAACCCGCAAGGCGGCACGCAAGACCGCGACAGCCAAGCCATCACATTTAACACGCCTTTGGGCTCGGCACACATGGTGCCTTACGAAAATGATGAAGACACCTTAGTGCCCTCGCTGGCAACGGCAGAGCGCGTTGGCTATGACTTTGACGGCTGGCACACGCTGCCGCAAGACCACGAAGATGTTGCCGATGCGGTGGAATGGATAGCCGCTGATATGGTGGACTTCGCGGGCAACAAAACGCTGCACGCGTGGTGGGTGGCACGGACCTTTAGGCTGTACTTCACCTGCGACGATGATGCAGTGCCGAGCGTGGACTATATCGAAACCACCTTCAATCAAGCCTTTGGCACGCTGGCGACAATTGAACGCAGCGGGCATGTGTTCGACGGCTGGTTTGTGGACGGTGAGGAAATCACTGCTGCTTCGCCGCACAATGTGCCAGAAGATATCACCGCAGTGGCGCGCTGGATTCCACGCAACTTTGTGTTCGACTTCATCGGCAATGGCGGCGAAATCGGAAACACCGGCGAAACCAACACCTACGGCGTGGCGCAAACCTATGGCACGACCGTGAATATGCCCGCGAGAACCAGCTTGCCCACACGCACGGGTTACACGCTGGTTGGCTGGAACACTGCGCAGGACGGCAGCGGCACAGCGGTTGACGCAAACGTCATCGCCAATGCGGACATCATTAATCCGCTTTCGTTGCTTGATGCCATGGCTAACAGCGACATCCCCACCAACATCTACGCACAGTGGGAAGCCAATGTTTTCAACTTGCGCTTTGACCTGCAAGGCGGCAATATCGCCGGCGACCAAAGCAATATCTACACCACTGTGGAACTCGGTCAGCGCTATGAAGAAGTGTGGCCGGGTGATGACCCAACCGTGGTTGTGCGCGATGATTACAGATTCTTGGGCTGGTTCACCACACCCGTCACTGGCGGCGATCTCATCCTTGGCAGCGCGTATGTGCCTGCCACGCTTGTTGCACCGCCTGGCGTGACGACGCTGTATGCGCGCTGGTTCCCGGTTGACCATTATACGTACCAAGTGCGTATCTATCTGGAAGATGAAGATGGCGAGTTTGTGTATTACACGACCGTGCAGGGCGGCTATGGACTGGTTGGCACCGAGGTGTCGCGACCGGATGGCGTTTTGGGCGATTCGGCTGCCGGCTTCGTGTTCGACGCAGGACATGAAGACAACGTGCTGCTAACTGCAATCCTAGCAGATGGCGACCCCAATGCCCCTGCAACGCTCGTGCTGCACTATCGCCGGACGATGATTAACCTGTTTGTTGTTCTCGCAGCCGATGATGCTACCATGGAAAACAACCCGCAAGGGCAATATCGCTGGGGCACTGTGCTGCCGATTAACGACGTGCCGCAACGTGGCGAGGGTTGGGAATTCTACCGCTGGAGAGTGGTTGGCGCAGACCAAATGGGCGACGACAACGTGCTCAACATGGGTCGCGTGGACGTGACCATCACTGCGGAGTGGCGCACGACGCAAGCCAGCTTGGAATTGCGAGTGGATAACTATGCACACCACCGCAACCATGCTGTGCAACTTGGCCAGCCGCTGAATGCACATGAAGATTTCTATTATCCCACGTTGGATGGCTGGCACTTCATCGAGTGGAGACAAGGTGATGTTGTGCTCACCGGAGATTGTTATGTGATGCGCCTTGACCCGATCGACGCAATCTTTGTGCGCATGTATACGGTGACTTACGACGCAACGTATGGTGTAATTACAACAGAAGGTGGGCAAACCACCGTGCGCCGAGTATGGTATGGTGGCACGTTTGGCGAAGGCATAGGCACAGGCTTGCCGGTGCCCGGGGCTGACCATCCGCTCTACTTCTTCAACGGTTGGTTCTTGGAGCATGGCGGCGAAACCCTGCAAGTGTTTGACACTACCGTGGTGCCGCGCCTGAACAACCTGCCCACGCACAACCCCCCCAGCGCGGTGGTTGCACTTAGCAGCGATGGCGTGATGGATTCGGAAGCCGTGATTGAGGCTAGCTGGAGCTTGCTGCTGCCGCCCGACCACCCCGAAGATCCCAACGAATTCCCCTGGTGGATTCTGTTGCTGGTTGGCATTCCCGCAGCGTTGATTGTTGTGATTGGCATCATCCTTGCACCAGTGCTGATGATTTTGGCTTCGCTGCTGCCCGGTCGTCTGCTGTGCTGGTATTGGGAAAACTGCGACCCAGACACACAAACGGTACAAGTGCAGCAAGCGCTGCAAGGCACTGTGGAACAGTTGATTGAAGTGACGCAAACCAACCATAGCGTGGTGTGGGGGCTTTCCCTGATGCTGCTGTTGATTGCTGGTGGCGCACTGACGTGGCTGCTGCTGCAACGCCGCAAACAAAGTAAAGTCGTTGGTGAATAACCCATGCGAAAACTCGTTTTGATTATGCTTACGCTTGCCCTGGCTGCGGGTCTAACCGCCTGCAGCCGGGCAGGCGACCCTTTTATTCCGCAATTCGCCGGAGAAACCGTTGCAGTGCGGCGGCAAAATGTGCTGCAAAGCCGCACCGTGACGCATGAGAATTTCCTGCAAATGCTGGAGCGCGTGCCGAACAATCAGCCGGTGTCACGGAGCTTTGTGGTGCAGCGCCAGCAGGTTTTCCGCGATCACTTCAGTCGGGTGGTGTATTATGCATACCCGAACTTCTCCACGGGCGAGCTGGAGAACCCTGCGCGGCGGCAAATCAACCGCTATTATCGCGCACGGCAGCGCGCAAACACCGCGTTGCGCGACTTTGAATGGTTGCGCGGGCTGGACGAAATTACCGACACCACAGATCAAGTGCTGCGCTATCGCTTGCAGGTGTATGCCGTGGAACTGCTGGACGATTTTGTGGCAGTGCGGTTTCGGCGCGACAGCCACACCGGCGGTGGTATGATTGACACCACGCTGCTGGGTGATGTGTTTTGCCGTCACACGGGCGACAAGCTGACGCTAACGGATATCATTGACGTGCAGGCGCGCGCGGCGGAAATCAACCTTGCCGTGGCGGATCACCTGCGTGTGCGTGATACGCATGCGTTTGCGTCGTTTGACGTGCTGACATGGGAGAATTTGCAGTACACATTGGTGCCGCAGGGCATTGTGCTGCTGATTTCGCCCGGCGAGCTGGCACCGCGCACGGCCGGCGCAATTGAAGTGACGATACCCTGGTAAACAATGGGGCGACCGTTTTCGGCCGCCCTTTCATTATGTGAATTTAAGGAGACAACATGAAGGTACTATTGCTCAACGGCAGCCCAAACCCTGCGGGCTGCACATTCACCTCGCTGAATATCATCAAGGAGCAACTGGCGACGCACGGCGTGACCGCGGAGATTCATCACATTGGCAGCGCGCCCGTGCAGGGCTGCACGAACTGCGGCGGTTGCCGCAAGGCAAAGCAGTGCGTGTTCGACGACCAAGTGAACGAACTCGCGCGCAAGCTCAACGAAGCCGACGGCATGGTCATCGGCTCGCCGGTGTATTATGCCTCGGCCAACGGCGCGCTCACGGCGCTGCTCGACCGCCTGTTTTTCAGCACACCGGTGAATATTAAACGCATGAAATTCGGCGCTTGCATCGTCAATTGTCGCCGCGGCGGCAACAGTGCAGCGTTTGACCAACTCAACAAATATTTCACCATTTCGGAGATGCCGGTGGTGTCCTCGTGCTACTGGAATGGGACGCACGGCTTTGTGCCCGAGGAGCTGCTGCGCGACGAAGAAGGCGTTCGCATCCTCAAAGTTTTGGCAAACAACATGGCGTATCTCATCCGGTGCAAGCATGCGGCCGCGCTGCCGTTGCCCGAAAAAGAGCCGTTTGTGATGACGCATTTCGTTAGCTAAAATGAGCAAGCAAGGGAGGAAAAATGGAGGAAACGGTTAGCAAAAAAGGGCACATATCGGCCTTCGTCACGGTGTTGATATGGGGCACCGCGTTCATCTCAACGAGGGTTTTGCTGACGGATTTTATTGCGGTTGAGATTTTGTTTTATCGCTTTAGCATCGCCTTGCTGGTGCTGCTGCTCGCCTATCCGCGCAGACTGAAGGGAACGGATAAAAAGCAGGAGCTGGTGTTTGCGGCGGCGGGGCTGTGCTTCACGCTATATTTCCTGCTGGAAAACCTAGCGCTGACCCATACGGCGGCATCAAATGTGGGCGTGATTATTTCGACCTCGCCATTTTTCACCGCATTAATCGCGGGATGGCTGCTAGAGGGCGAAAAGCCGAAGGCCAACTTTTTCGTCGGATTTCTCGCTGCAATCGTTGGGATTTTGCTCATCAGCTTCAGCAGAAGCGGCGCGATGGTGTTCAACCCGGTTGGCGATTTGCTCGCGCTGGCGGCCGCGTTCACTTGGTCGGTGTACTCCATTGTGCTGCGAAAAGTCGGTCAATTTGGTCACCACACCATACAGACCACACGCCGTATTTTTGGCTACGGCTTGGTGATTCTGCTTCCCGTCTTGTTTTTGTTCCTGTTTGAATGGGGGATTGCGCGCTTCGCCCAGCCGGTGAATCTGCTGAACATTCTGTTTCTTGGCTTGGGTGCGTCTGCGATATGCTTCGCCACGTGGAATGTTGCGGTGCGCAAGCTGGGTGCGGTCAAGACGAGCGTGTATCTTTACTTGGTGCCAGTGATTACCGTGGTTGCGTCTGTGCTTGTGCTGGAGGAAAGCGTGACGTGGCTGTCGGCAATCGGCACGATTTTGACGTTGGTTGGGCTGTTTGTGTCGGGCATGAAATTCAAGCGCCGCTCGCGATAGCAGCTAAGTTTTTGTTTTTGGTGAGGAAATTTGCGCTGGCGCACGACAAACAAAGAGAAGCAGAAAAGTTGTGGTGCGCGGCGCTCCCCCTGCGCTACGCAAAACCCCCTTCAGGTGTGAAGGGGGTTTACTTTACAGGTGATTATAGCGCCGATAAATCATAGGGTGTTTGCTGATACACGCAGAAGTTCAGCCAGTTGGAGAACAGCAGGTGCGCGGCCGAGCGCCAAGACATCTGCGGGGACAGGGTAGGGTTGTCGTCGGGGTAATAGTGCTGTGGCGGTGCGATATCCAAGCCGCGTTGCAGGTCGCGGGTATACTCGCGCGCCAAGGTGTCGCGGTCGTATTCCGCATGCCCGGTGGCGAAAAACTGGCGGCAGTGGTGGTCGCACACCAGCGAAACCCCGGCCACCGGCGACGCACTCAGCAGGCGCAGCGCGGGCTCGGCGGCGATGTCCTCTTGGCGAACGGTGGTGTGGCGCGAGTGCGGCAGCATGAAGGGGTCGTCCAAACCGCGCAACAGCGGGTGCGTGGGGTCGGCCACATCGTGCGCAAACACGCCGAAACACTTG
>Ga0209755_10000849_pt1 | contig 52372 bp, 22 predicted proteins | sample TergutCo191P1_FD_187301 | JGI IMG/M metagenome (GOLD analysis project Ga0209755, IMG submission 187301) | Cornitermes sp. P1 segment gut microbial communities from Petit-Saut dam, French Guiana - Co191P1 (SPAdes) (version 2) | ecosystem: Host-associated > Arthropoda: Insects > Digestive system...
CACGTTTGTACGCCTGTTATACCGCAGCGGAGGAGGTTGATCCAAAGAAAATACAGGAAGATATTTCCCGGATTTTACCTTACTATATGGTGCCTTCTTATATTGAGCAGGTTCCTTCTTTGCCGCTTAATATTAACAATAAGATTGACCGCAGCAAGATTGTCCCGCCGGAAATTGAATACTTTAAGACTGATTATGTAGAGCCGGCAGATGATATGGAAAAAACAATTTGTCTGGCTTTTCAGGAAGTTCTTAAGATTCCAAAAATAGGCGCATTGGACAACTTTATACTTTTGGGCGGCGATTCGATTTCAGCTGCGAAAGCGGCTTTTCTGCTTTACAAATCCACCGGTCTTACTGTGATTGATCTATTAATGAATCAGACTCCCAGAGCTTTAGCATCTCTTGCCAAAACAAAGGCGCAGGAGAGCGGCACTGCAGAACAGGAAAACATGAATGAAATAAAAATCCCTGAAATCTTTGAACTCAGTCCGTATCAGATAATTTTATTTAATGAATGGCAGTTGGATCCTGACCGTTATGATTACAACATAGTCGAAGATAATATTTTTGACGGGGAAATTTCCGCGGATCGGCTTAATGATTCTCTTATGCGTTTACTGAATGATTATTATTTTCTTAACTGCAATGTAGCCGTTGAAAACGATATTCCCTGTTGGAAAAACAGAGGATTAATAGCAAAAGACGCGCGAATAGTACAGTATTTTGATCATCCTCTTGATAATAAGCAGATATTCTCTATTGTATCAAAGCCGTTTGATTTATCGAAGGACCAGCTTTACCGATACATCCTTATTAAACTTGCGGATCGGAAATATCGATATATTATTTGTGTTCATCACATTGAAATTGATGGAACAAAAGGTCATGCGATTCATGAAGAATACGCCGCTTATTACAACAATCCTGATTATTCCGTGGCGGCGGATAAAGACAAACAGAAAATATTATATTCAGGATATCTCTCAGCATTGCAAACGATCATGAATGAAAACAAAAAGAACATGATTGATTTCTGGCGCGGTTATTGCCATGACGCGCAGCCTGTGGATTTAAAATTCCTCTGCCGTTCAGCGGGCGCGTCACAAGAGCAGGAATCATTGAGCGCGGTTAGTATATGTAATTTTATCATTGATCAAAAAGATACGGACAGGGTAAAAATTATTTCACAAAAATACGGGATAACTCCCTATATGTATTCAAAAATAATTTTTGCTTTATCGCTTTACCGGATGTCAGGACAGAGTAACATAAGCTTTTCCTATCCCGTGGCTATTCCGGAAGGTCTTGCGCTGATGTATGGTTCGCAGGTTAATACTATGGTTATCAAATTTTCTTTTAACCGCGAAACAACGGTAGAAGACTTGATACAGCAGACAAAGAATTTTTACAGCGAGGCGGAGAAAAACAAGGCGAGGTATCTGCCGATAAATGAAACCATTGAGTTTTTACCGGAAAGGAAAGCGCCTGAGATTAATTTTGCGCACAGCGTTCAGCGGTATTCAAAGTTCGGGTTTAACGGCGTTGAAAATGAAACAGTTATTATGGATTTCCTTTTTGACATCAATTATAAGCTCTTAATCCAGATGGAGGAACAAAGCAACCGGCTGCTTTTTGAGTTTAAGTATAAAAACAGGATTCTGGACGGCACTCTTGTACAAAAATTTTCCGATGTGTATCAAAAGCTGTTCAGTGACATATTAAACGGACTGCTTAATGAGAAAAAATAATGTATGAACATTCATGATTTTTCATTATTCGATAATGATGAATATAACAAGATCGTTGTCGACTGGAACCGCACAGAAAAAGAATATCCAAAAGAAAAAACGGTAGTTGATCTGTTTGAGGAACAGGCGGCAAAAACGCCGGATAACCTCGCGGTAAAATACGAAGATGTAAGGCTGAGCTACCGCGAACTGAACGAAGCGGCGAACCGCCTCGGCTCTTACCTTGCAAGGGAATACGGCATAGGCGCGGATGACTTGGTCTGCCTGTGCCTTGAGCGCAGCGAACTTATGTTGCTGGGGATATGGGGCATACTCAAGGCAGGCGGTGCTTATGTGCCGATACAGCCTGATTATCCTGCAGAGCGGATAGGATATGTGTTGCGCGATACGGGCGCGAAGGTAGTTCTTACAAACAAAAAGCATTTACAAAAACTACAGGAAGCTGTCGGCGACAGTGCTGTAAAAATTGAAGTGATAGACGATGACGATTTCAGGAAAAAATTACAAAAAGAAAACGGAACAAACCCAAACCGCAGAGCGGCTCCTGAAAACCTTGCGTACGTGATCTACACCAGCGGAACTACAGGCGAGCCCAAGGGTGCAATGCTGGAACGCCGCGGTCTTTTGAACCGCGTGTATTGGATGAACTGTCAGTATCCGTTAGGTGAGACAGATCGAATACTGCAGAAAACCCCGTATACCTTTGACGTGTCGGTATGGGAACTAACATGGGCGCTTTTATACGGAGCGTCAATTATGTTCGCCAAACCGGAAGGACACCGCGACAGCGAGTATCTGGCGGAACTGATTGGAAAAGAGCGCATAACAGTCATCCACTTTGTGCCGTCGATGCTGAGCGTATTTGAAGAAACGGTATCAGGAAATAAACATTTGATTCAGTGCTGCGAAAGCCTGAGATATATATTCTGTAGCGGAGAAGCCTTGGCATTAGCGCAGGTGAAAGAAAGCCACAAACTGTTTCCGCAAACTGAGATACACAATTTGTACGGTCCCACCGAGGCGAGCATAGACGTATTGTATTACGACTGCACTGACCAGAATATACAGGAAGTGTTAATAGGCAAACCAATCTACAATACGACCATGTATATCCTTGACGAAATGAAAACCCCTGTGCCGGTCGGCGCTATTGGCGAATTGTACATAGGCGGCGTAGGAGTTGCCCGCGGTTATCTGAACAAACCCGAACTGACAGCGGAAAAGTTTGCGGTGAATCCTTTTCAGAGCGAAGAGGAAAAAGCGCGCGATTATAACGGACGCTTGTACCGCACAGGAGACCTTGCGCGGTACCGGAATGACGGGAACATCGAGTATCTGGGACGAAATGATTTTCAAGTAAAGATACGCGGGAACCGGATAGAGTTAGGTGAAATAGAAAACGCTATTGGCGGATATGATGGAGTAAAGCAATCTGCGGTAGCGGCGAGAGAACGCGAAGGAAATAAATATCTTGCCGTCTATTATGTTGGAGAAATTGCAGTTGAAAAACTGCGGAAATATCTGGAAGGGAAATTGCCCGAGTACATGGTTCCGGAAGCTTATGTAAGGCTGGACAGCCTGCCGATGACAGCAAACGGAAAACTGGATCGGAAAGCGCTTCCCGAGCCTGAAATGCAGGACGCGAATATGTATGAACCGCCTGCGAACGCAACAGAAACAGAACTGCAAAAGATATTCGCCGAAATGCTTGGGCTTGAAGGAGACAAACTGAGTGTAACTGGAGACTTCTTCCGTCTTGGCGGCAACAGCATCACGGCGATAAAACTGGCGAACCGGATACAGCGGCAGATGAACACGGTAGTAAAAGTGGCGGATATATTTGCAAACAAGAGCGTGAGGAAACTTGCCGAATCTGCTGGAAAGGGAAAACGGGAACGGATCGGGAAAGCCGTATTTAACCGTGTTGAAGATCAAAAGCTATCTTTTGCGCAGGGAAGATTGTGGTTTATAGAAAACTACGAAGGCGGGAGCGGCGCGTACAATATCCCGATGGCGGCGAGGCTGAAGGAAGGTGTAAACAGCGAAAGCCTAAAACAAGCGATACGGGACATAGTCAGGCGGCACGAAGTATTAAGAAGCGTAATTCGACTTGATGAAAAAGACGAAGCGTATCAGGATGTGCTGGAAACAGAGTTATATATAGAAGAAAAGAAATGCAAAAATAAGAGTGAAATAGAGAAGTCAATAAAGCAGGAAGCGCGCCATATATTCAAACTATCCGAAGAAATACCAATACGAGTGACGCTATATACAACAGGAAAAGATATTTACATAAGCATAGTAATACACCACATAGCGTTTGACGGCTGGTCGCAGGATATATTCCTGAAAGAACTGGAAACGCTGTACGGGTATTACGAAAACGGCGGTAGCGGCGTCACCACAGGCGACAGCTCCACTACAGGCGGCGTCGCCACTTGCGGTGTCGAGTACCCGCTTGCTGAATTGGAAATACAGTACAAGGACTACGCGGCATGGCAGCGGGATCAATTAAGCGGAAAAGTCTTAGAGAGTGAATTGCAGTATTGGAAAGAAAAATTATCAGGTTATGAAACATTAAATCTGATAACCGACAAGGAACGCCCTGCCAGCCAGCAGTATGAAGGCGGTACAGTCAGATTTAGCATTAATGATCAAACGAGCGGAAAAATAAAAAAATGCGCCAAAGAACTGGGCGTGAGCGTATATGCAGTCATGTTGGGTGCTTACTATCTTCTGCTGTCGGCATACAGCGGACAGAAAGACATTGTAGTAGGCACATTGAGCGCGGGACGCGAGCGCGAAGAGACCGCCGGGATGATAGGCTTTTTTGTAAACACCCTTGCGATGCGGCTGGAACTTGACTTGCAGAAAAACGCGGTTGACTACATAAGAGGGATAGGCGAAGAGATAGCCCAAGCGCAGCGGCACGGGGAAGCGCCCTTTGATCGCGTAGTGGAGGCGCTCAGAGCGGGATCGGACAAGTCGCGCCATCCGATATTTCAGGCATCGTTCTTGTTACATGAAGAATGGATTGGAAGTAAAAGCCTTTTTGCAGAGATAGGCGGAGAACAGGAAGCGGCGAAGTTTGATCTGCAATTGAGCATAGCGGAAGGGGAAACGAGCATAAGGGGAGAAATGCAATACGCGGTGTCCCTGTTTAAAAAAGAGACAGTTGAATGTTATGTTAATAGTTATATACAAATTGTAACAAATATTGCAAAAGAACAAAAAAAAGCAATGAAAGAGATTTGTTTAATCGGGAAAGATGATTATAAAAAAATTATTAATGAGTGGAACAATACGGAAGCGGAATATCCGCACGATAAAACAATAATAGATTTATTTGAGATACAGGCGGCAAAAACGCCGAATAACCTCGCGGTGGTATACGAAGAGGTAAGGCTGAGCTACCGCGAACTAAACGAAGCTGCGAATCGTCTTGGTTCTTACCTCGCAGAAAAATACGACATAAAGCCCGATGATCTTATCGCCCTGTGCCTTGACCGCAGCGAGCTTATGCTGTTTGGAATATGGGGCGTACTTAAATCCGGAGCTGCTTATGTGCCTATACAGCCCGATTACCCGGCTGAACGGATAAAGTACATACTGCAAGATACCGGCGCGAAGGCGATATTGACGAATATAAAATACCGGCAGAAAATTCTTGACGCATCCTGCGAAAATAAAATTAATATAGAAACAATAGACGAAGAATCGTTTAAGGAAAAATTAAAAAATGAAAGCTCCGAGAATCCCCAACGGCGTTCCGCGCCGGAAAACCTGTCCTACGTGATCTACACCAGCGGAACGACCGGTGAGCCTAAAGGCGCGATGCTGGAACACCGCGGATTGCTTAATCGCGTGTATTGGATGAATTGTCAGTATCCGTTAAGAGGAACAGATCGCGTATTGCAAAAAACCCCGTATACCTTTGACGTGTCGGTATGGGAACTGACGTGGGCTTTACTGTACGGCGCGTCAATTGTGTTTGCCAAACCGGAAGGACACCGCGACAGCGAGTATCTGGCGGAGCTGATTGGAAAAGAGCGCATAACGGTCATTCATTTTGTGCCATCAATGCTGGGCGTATTTGAAGAAACGGTATCAGGCAGCGAACGTTTGAAAAAACACTGTGAATGTCTTCGTTATATTTTTTGCAGCGGGGAAGCTCTTGTCTTAGCGCAGGTGAAAGAAAGCCACAAACTGTTTCCCCAAGCTGCCATACACAATTTGTACGGACCTACCGAGGCAAGCATAGACGTATTGTATTACGACTGCACTGACCAGAATATACAGGAAGTGTTGATAGGCAGACCAATCTACAATACGACCATGTATATCCTTGACGAAGTCATGCGTCCTGTGCCGCTTGGCGCGCTTGGCGAATTGTATATAGGCGGCGTTGGGCTTGCGCGGGGTTACATGAACAAGCCTGAACTGACCGCGGAAAAATTTGTGTCGAATCCTTTTCAGAGTGAGGCAGAAAAAGCGCGCGGCTGCAACGGACGCTTGTACCGTACCGGCGATCTGGCGCGATACCGCGCTGATGGAAACATAGCGTATTTTGGACGTAATGACTTTCAGGTAAAGATACGCGGGAACCGCATAGAGTTAGGCGAAATTGAAAATGCGATAAACAGTTTTGAGGGAATAAAACAAAACGTGGTGCTCGCGAGAGAACGCGAAGGGAATAAATTCCTTGCGGCGTACTATGTTGGATCCGTTGCGGTTGAAGAACTCAGAAAATATCTGGAAGCGCATCTGCCGGAATACATGGTGCCGGGCGCTTTTACGCAGCTGGCAGAACTTCCGGTAACAGCAAACGGCAAGCTGGACCGGAAAGCGCTTCCCGAGCCTGACATGCGGGACACGAGCGAATACGATCCACCCGCGAACGAAACCGAAACAGATTTGCAAAAAATATTTGCAGAAGTGCTTGGGCTTACCCATGATAAAGTCAGTGTAACCGGCGATTTTTTCCGTATGGGCGGAGACAGCATCAGGAGTATTCAATTGGCAAGCCGCATACGGCGACAGCTTGGTCTCGAACTAACCGTCAAGGATATATTCGCGCAGAAAACAGTACGAAACATAGCGAGGAGATCGCCTGACAGCCGGACAAGAGCAGCGGAAACAGAACAGGGGATACTAAAGGGAACCTCGGCTATGCTGCCGATACAAAAATGGTTTTTCTCCAAAGCGGCGGACGGATCATTTAAAAAGCCGGGATATTTTAACCAGGCGTTTACCATCGAGACGCCTGAACTGGATGTCGAAGTGCTGCGGGCAAGCGTAAAAAAACTGGCGCAATGGCACGACGCGTTTCGATTGAGATACCGGAAAGACAAAGACGGCAATGTCGAACAATATTATTCAGAGGAAACCTCAGCAGCCGAACTGAAGCTGGCGGATATAGACGACAGGAACAGCGATGAAATAGAAATTATACTGGGCGCGTGGCAAAGCGGGTTTGACCTGTACGGAAGTGAATTATACTCGATAGGGTATTTATCAGCTAACGGCAAGGGGCTGATACACATCGCCATGCACCATTTGATAGTAGACGCAGTGAGCTGGCGCATACTGAAAGACGACCTCCAAAAAATCTACGAATATTTACTAAATAAAAAAACAGAGGAATCAGGCGGTTATGAAAAATTTCCGGCTGAACAAATACTTGGAAGAAAAGGAACAAGTTACCGCCAATGGGCAAACCGTGTCGCGCAATTGGGACAGGATATAGGGTCTGCCATCCCCTCTGAATGGGAAGGGATTGGAGAAGGAATACGCAAATACCGGGAAAAACTGCGGAAGCTGGACAAGGGTGTGCCTGAACAATTTGAAGTGCGGCTGAACAACAGCCAGACTGAACGCCTGCTGCGCGGCATACATGAAAAACTGGGTACCGAGGCAAACGACGTATTGCTTGGCGCGGCAATGGCAGCGTTAGGCGAACTAAGCGGGGAAACCGAAAACTATGTAACGCTGGAAGGGCACGGGCGGGACGGCACAGGAGAAGAAGGCATAGAACTTGACCGGACGGTTGGATGGTTTACAACAATGTATCCTGTGCGGGTCGACACTGCCGGTTTAGCAGAGATGGTGATTCGTACAAAAGAAGCTCTGCGGGAACTGCGCGGGAAAGGATTGCTGTATGGCGCAGTGTACGGATACGAGGGTAGCTTGCCGGATATTGTGTACAATTATCTGGGGCAATTTGACGCAGGGGCAGATGAGCCCGCAAAAGCAGATCGATGGGTATTCAGCCGCGCGGGAGCCGGAAAGACAATATCAGGAAAAAACAGTGACGGGAATCTGCTTACCATGAACGGAGGCATACTGGGCGGAGAACTGGTATTTACCATAACGGGACGGTTCGGCAGACATGCGTTAAAAAAATTTGCGGAAACCTTCCGCAAAAATGTGTTGGCATTAATAGCAATATTGGGCAGCAGCGGGCGGCGTTATCTGACACCGTCAGATGTCCACTGGGCGATCTCAAGAGAACATCTTGATCGGCTGCAGGCTGAGCGGGAAATAGCGTTTGTTTTCCCGGCGAATAGTCTACAGGAAGGATTTATCTACCATCATCTGAGCGCAGGATCGGATGACGATTCTTACATAGTGCAGAACGTGTGGAATTACCGCTGCGCGCTGGAAGTAAACCGCATGCGGGAAGCGTGGGAACTTGCGGTAAAGAAACACCCCGCGCTAAGGCTGCGTTTTGACTGGGAAAACGAATTGGTGCAAATTATAGATCGGGAAGCAAAACCGGATTGGCGGTATTGTGACATCAGCGCGGAAATGGGTCAAAGCGAATATTTGGAATGGCTCAAGGCTGCCGACCGGCAGGAACGCTACGATTTGTCAAAAGGAAAATTGTTCCGTGTGTATCTGATTAAGCGCAGTGATAATTTGTATACCACGATATTAAGTATGCACCACGCAGTTGGAGACGGGTGGAGCAATCCTGTGCTTGGAAAAACGGTACACGAGACTTACGATCGGCTTACGCAGGGCGGGCAGCCTCCGGTAATACGCGAGGATCGCAGCTACCCTGAAGCGCAGGAATACCTGCGGGAATGTGCGGCAAAGACCGACAACTATTGGGATCAGTACATGGGCAAACTGGAAGAAGAAGATTTAAGCTCCCTGATGAAGCAAGAAAAATGCGCCGTACAACTGGGTGAATACCGCCGGGTGCTGGAACATGCGGAGGAAACTGCGGATATAAGCGGCGAAACATACCAAAGCATGCTCAGGTTTTGCGCCGGTCTTGGTATTACCATGAACACATTGATACAGTACGCATGGCACAAACAGCTTAAAGTTTACGGGAACGGCAGCATGACGGTAACAGGAATGACGGTGTCAGGCAGAGACATTCCCGTGGAAGGGATAGAAGATTCGGTCGGCTTGTTTATCAACACGCTGCCGGTGATATATGAACACGACAGCAACGGAAAGGTAACGGACGAACTGCGGGTTTTACAGGAGATTATCAACGAGGTAACAGGACGAAGCTGGAAGAGGCTTGGCGGTCTTACGAAAGGGGACCGCAGAATATTCAACAGCTTGTTTGTGTACGAGAATTATCCGGTGGCAGACTGGATGTCCGCTACTCTTGCAATCGAATATGTACAGGCGGTGGAAAAGCTGGACTATCCGTTAGGCATAATAATAAGCGACCATGACGGGAGTCTTGCCATAAACATCAAATATGCCGGGGAATTGTTCGAGCGTGAAAAGATACATGCCCTGCTTGAGGGAATGAAACACACGATAGAGCAGGCGGTCAGTGATACAGAACTTAAAACTAATGAACTTAAGTTTGTATGCGGAGACGAATACAACCGAATCATCTTTGACTGGAACCGGACAGAAAAAGAATATCCGCATGATAAAACAATAGTTGATCTGTTTGAGGAACAGGTGGCAAAAACGCCGGACAGTACAGCGGTAGTGTATGAAAACGTTAGGCTGAGCTACCGCGAACTGAACGAAGCGGCGAACTGTATAGCGCATTACATGATAAAAGAATACAGCATCGGCGCGGATGACATCGTGGCACTGTGCCTTGACCGCAGCGAACTGATGGTACAGGCGATACTGGGCGTACTGAAGACCGGAGGCGCTTACGTGCCGATAATGCCTGAGTATCCTGTAGAGCGTATAGAGTATATATTGCGTGACACCGGAACGAGAGCGGTACTGACGAATGGAAAGCACAAACAAAAACTTATCGATACAATCGGTGATAATAAAATAAAAATAGAAACAATAGACGATGATTTATTCGCTGAAGCATTAAAAACGAAGAGCGCGGCAAACCCAAACCGCAGGACGGCTCCCGAAAACCTTGCGTATGTGATCTACACCAGTGGAACAACGGGTGAGCCCAAAGGGGTAATGATAGAACACCGGAGCGCGGTAAACCTGTTAAGCTCCCTGTATAAATCGTACCATTTTGTGCCGGGTCGGGAAGTAATGTTCTTTTCGGCGAACTATGTATTTGACGCATCGGTGGAACAAATATTTTTTCCCTTGTTAAACGGGGATGTTTTGCTGGTTGGAAAAACGGCGTTCTGGCAGGAAGACGGGTTTATAGAAAAGCTGCGTACCGAAAAAGTCACATATATTCACATGACACCGTCATTATTGCAGGCAATACCGGTCGAGACGATACAAAGCCTGAGGCGCGTCAATTCGGGAGGCGAAGCCCTGCCTGAGGAACTGCGCAAGAGGCTGTGCGGAAAACATTTTTCATTTGTCAATTCGTACGGACCGACGGAAACAACCGTGACATCGGCGATAAACACGGAAGAAAAAACGCCTCACATAGGCAGACCTATCGCCAACACAACATGTTACATACTGAGCGAAAACATGCAACCTGTTCCTGTAGGAGCGGCAGGCGAACTACACATAGGCGGCGCCGGTTTGGCGCGGGGATATTTGAACAAGCCTGAGCTGACGGCGGAAAAGTTTGTACCCAATCCATTTCAGAGCGAGGAAGAAAAAGAGCGCGGCTGCAACGGACGCTTGTATAAAACCGGTGACCTTGCGCGCTACCTTCATGACGGGAACATCGAGTATCTGGGGCGCAATGACTCTCAGGTAAAGATACGCGGTTTCAGGATAGAGTTAGGCGAGATAGAAAGCACGATAAACGGGTATGAAGGGGTAAGACAATCTGCGGTACTCGCGAGGGAGCGCGGCGGGGCAAAGTATCTTGCGGCGTACTATGTGGGAGAACTAACGGCTGACAAGTTGCGGGAATATCTGGAAGGGAAATTGCCCGAGTACATGGTGCCGGAAGCTTATGTAAGGCTGGACAGCCTGCCGATGACAGCAAACGGAAAACTGGATCGGCGCGCGCTTCCCGAACCTGAAATGCGGGACGCGAACGAGTACGAGCCGCCTGCGAACGCAACAGAAACAGAACTGCAAAAGATATTCGCCGAAATGCTTGGGTTTGAAGTAGACAAACTGAGTGTAACGGGAGACTTCTTCCGTCTTGGCGGCAACAGCATCACGGCGATAAAGCTGGCGAACCGGATACAGCGGCATCTGGACATGGAAGTAAAAGTGGCGGATATATTTGCAAACAAGAGCGTGAGGAAGCTTGCCGAATCTGCCGGAAAGGAGCAGCGGGAAAGAATAGGAAAAGCCGTATTTAACCGTGTTGAAGATCAGCGCTTGTCATTTGCGCAGGGAAGATTGTGGTTTATAGAAAGTTTTGAAGGAGGGAGCGGCGCGTACAATATTCCGATGGCGGTGAGGCTGAAGGAAGGCGTAAGCTCCGCCAGCGTTAAAAAAGCGGTACAGGAAATAATTAGGCGGCATGAAGTATTAAGAAGTCTAATACGCACAGACGGAGACGGCGAAGCGTACCAGGAGGTTTTGGAAACCGCGCTGGAAATAGCGGAAGAACAATATGAAAGCAAAGAAGCGGCGGAAGCGGCGATAAAGGAGGAAGCGCGGCATATATTCAAGCTGGATCAGGAGATACCGTTACGCGCGAAGCTTTATACGGCGGGAAATGATACATACTTAAGCGTAATAGTGCATCACATTGCGTTTGACGGCTGGTCGCAGGATATATTTCTTAAGGAACTGGAAACGCTGTACAGGTATTACGAAAACGGCGGAAGCGGCGCCACTACAGGCGGCGCAATGGGCGGCGGCGAGTACCCGCTTGCGGAATTGGAAATACAATACAAGGATTATGCGGCATGGCAGCGGGATCAATTAAGCGGAAAAGTCTTAGAGAGCGAATTGCAGTATTGGAAAGAAAAATTATCAGGTTATGAAACATTAAATCTGATAACCGACAAGGAACGCCCTGCCAGCCAGCAGTACGAAGGCGGTACAGTCAGATTTAGCTTTAATGATCAAACGAGCGAAAAAATAAAAAAATGCGCCAAAGAATTGGGCGTGAGTGTTTATACGGTGCTGCTGGGCGGGTACTATCTGCTATTGTCGGCATACAGCGGACAGAAAGACATTGTAGTCGGCACATTGAGCGCGGGACGCGAGCGCGAAGAGACCGCCGGAATGATAGGCTTTTTTGTGAATACCCTTGCGATGCGGCTGGAACTGGACGCGCAGAAAAACGCGGCTGACTACATAAAAGGGATAGGCGAAGAGATAGCCCAAGCGCAGCGGCACGGAGAAGCGCCGTTCGACCGCGTGGTGGAAGCGCTCGCGGCGGAGACGGATCAGTCTCGCCATCCGATATTTCAGGCGGCATTTGCATTGCAGGAAGAATGGACCGGCGCGGAAACATTATTTGAACAGACCGGCGCCGCCCTTCAGGAAGCGGCAAAGTTTGATCTTACGCTAAGCATATCCGAGGGTGACAAAGACATAAAAGGCGCGATAACATACGCGGTGTCGCTGTTTGAACAGGACACGATGGAACGTTACGCGCAAAGCTATATGCAGATAGTGACAGGTCTTGCAGAAGGAAATGAGAAAAAAATAAGCGAGATAAGCTTAATCGGGGAAGTTGAACACGAAAAAATTATTAATGAGTGGAACAATACTGAGCAGGTTTATCCCCGCGATAAAACGGCGGTGGATTTATTCGAGGAACAGGCGGCAAAAAGACCTGACAGTACGGCGGCAGTGTATGAAAATGTTAGGCTCAGTTACCGGGAACTGAACGAATCGGCGAACCGCATGGCGCATTACCTTGTAACAGAATACAGCATCAAGCCCGATGACATCGTGGCATTGTGCCTTGATCGCAGCGAGCTGATGCTGGTAAGCATACTTGGCGTGCTGAAAGCCGGCGGCGCATATGTCCCGATACTGCCTGATTACCCGACAGAGCGGATAGAATATATGCTGAGTGACACCGGAGCGAAAGCGGTACTGACAAACGTAAAACACAAACAAAAACTTATCGATACAATCGGTGATAATAAAATCAACATAGAAACAATAGACGATGATACATTCGCCGAAACAATAAAAACGATGAGTGCGGTAAACCCCGTCCGCAGGGCGGCTCCCGAAAACCTTGCGTATGTGATCTACACCAGCGGCACAACGGGAAAACCAAAAGGAGCAATGCTGGAACATGGCGGACTTGTGAACCTTCTGGCGCAAGAAGCAAAAGTATTTGAACTTGAAGAAAATGTTAAGCAAAAGCGCTGTTCATGGTATGCCAATTATGTTTTTGACTGTCATGTCTGGGAAGTTTTTCCCGTTTTATGCTACGGGCACAGCCTCTATATATTGGCTGATGAACAGCGTATGGATTTGCAGGTGTTGGGTGATTATATAAAGAAGAACAAAATCAACATCGGGACAATACCGCCCGCGCTTTTGGATCGCGAGAATATTTTATCGCTTGAAAAAATTGTAGTGGCGGGAGAAGTGTGCAGCCGCGAGCTTATGGACAGCTATGCAGAACAGGGAGTGCAGGTAATCAATGCCTATGGTCCTACGGAATGTACCGTGGTTTCAAACCTTCATTATTTCAAAAAAGGTGATTCAAATAAAAACATAGGCAGGGTTATCGCCAACACAACATGTTACATATTGGGCGAAAATATGCAGCCTGTTCCGGTTGGCGGGGTTGGCGAATTGCACATAGGCGGCGCTGGTTTGGCTCGTGGTTATTTGAACAGGCCCGAACTGACTGCGGAAAAGTTTGTACCCAATCCGTTTCAGAGCGAAGAGGAAAAGTTACGCGGTTACAATGCGCGGATATACAAAACAGGAGATTTAGCACGCTACCTTAAAGACGGCTATGTTGAATATCTTGGCAGGAATGATTTCCAGGTAAAGATACGCGGTTTCAGGATAGAGTTAGGCGAGATAGAGAGCGCGATAAACGGGCATGAAGGGATAAAACAAAACGCAGTGATCGCGAGGGAGCGTGACGGGGCAAAGTATCTAACGGTCTATTATGTGGGGGAAGCTGATACTGAAACATTAATACAATACCTTAAAGAAAGGCTGCCCGAATACATGGTGCCCGCAGTCTATGTAAGGCTGGACAGCCTGCCGATGACAGCCAACGGCAAGCTAGATAGGCATGCGCTTCCCGAACCTGAAATTCAGGACGCGAAAGAGTATGAGCCGCCTGTAAACGAAACGGAAAAAGAAATGCAAAAAATATTTGCAGAAGTGCTTGGGCTGACGCAGGAGAAAGTCAGCGTAAGCGGCGATTTTTTCCGCATGGGCGGCGACAGCATCAAGAGCATTCAACTGGCAAGCCGTATACGGCGGCAGCTTGGCCTTGAACTGACCGTTAAGGATATATTCGCGCAGAAAACGGTACGAAATCTGGCGAGGCGGCAGCTGGGCAGCCGTGTTAGGGCGGCGGAAACCGAGCAAGGTATGCTCAGTGGAATAGTGCCGATGCTGCCGGTACAAAAATGGTTTTTCTCCAAAGCGGCGGACGGATCATTTAAAAAGCCGGGACATTTTAACCAGGCGTTTACGATAGAGACGCCGGAACTAGATATAGAATTACTGAAAATAAGCATAAAAAAACTGGCACAATGGCACGATGCGTTCCGGCTGAGGTACCGGAAAGACAAAGACGGTAGTATCGAACAATATTACGCTGAGGAAACAGCGGCGCCGGAGCTGAAGCTGGCGGATATAGACGGCAAAAACAACAACGAAATAGAATCAATACTGAGCGAATGGCAAAGCGGGTTTGACCTGTACGGCAATGAGTTGTATTCGACAGGGTATTTATCAGCTAAGGGCAAAGGGCTGATACATATCGCAATGCACCACTTGATAGTGGACGCGGTGAGCTGGCGCATACTGAAAGACGACCTTCAGCGGGTATACGAATGTCTGCAAAAAACAGAAGGGAACCCTGAAAAGATACCGGTCGAAGAAATACTGGGAAAGAAAGGGACTAGCTACCGCCAGTGGGCGTGGATCGTGGAACGGTTTGGGCGTGAGGCGCCGGAAAAAGAGCGCGAATACTGGGCGGGGATAACAACAGGGATACAAAAGTATCAGGAAAAATTGCTGTCACTGGATACCGGAAAATGGGAACGGGTTGAATTGCGTTTAGACCGTAATACCACTGACCGCCTGTTACGCGACATACATGACAGCCTTGGCACCGAAGCAAACGATATAGTGCTTGCCGCAGTGATGGTTGCGTTAGGCGAACTGACCGGCGAAGCGGAGCAGTATGTGACAGTGGAAAGCCACGGGCGTGACGGGGAAGAGTCCGCTGACCTGAGCCGCACCGCAGGCTGGTTCACTGCGATGCACCCGGTGCGCGTCTGCGCAGAAACGGATCTGCGCCGGACGGTAATCATGACCAAGGAAGCGTTACGCGAAACGCGCGGCAAAGGGCTGCTGTTCGGGTCGTTATACGGATACGAAAAAAATCTGCCGGGAGTGGTATACAATTATCTGGGGCAGTTTGAAACGCGGACGGATGCCGCATCCCGCGACTGGGCGTTCGGCCACGGGGCGGGAAAGGCGGTATCCGAAGAAAACGACGAAGGGAATATTCTATCCATGAACGGAGCGGTCATTGGCGGTGAGTTGGCGTTCGGGATATCGGGGCGGCTTTCAAGACCGTGTTTGGAGCGGTTTGCGGACACAGTGCGAAAGACCTTGGAAGCGCTGATAGCGCAGCTGGGCAGCGGCGGACGGCGTTATCTGACACCGTCCGACACGTTATGGGCTGTCGCCCGGGAACAACTGGAGCGGATACAAAGAGACAGAGAAGTTGCAGCTGTGTACCCCGCGAACAGCTTGCAGGAAGGGTTCATCTTCCACCAACTGAGGAATAATGCCCGCGCAGAAGATGTAATAGACGATTCGTATATTGTGCAAAGCGTATGGAACTATGTCTGCGAAATAGATCCAGAGCAGCTGAAAGAGGCATGGGAACTTGCAGTAAAGCAATACCCCGCGTTACGGCTGCGCTTTGACTGGGAAGGGGAACTGGTACAAATCATCGATAGTGAAGCCGAACTGGACTTGCGTTACTATAATATTACCGAAGAAGCCGATCAGGACGGATATATTGAGCGGCTAAGGGCGGAGGATCGGCAGGAACGCTACGATCTGTCAAAAGGAAAATTATTCCGGGTACATCTCGTTAAACGCAGTGATGCTTTGTATACCAGTATCTTCAGTATGCACCATGCCATAGGAGACGGGTGGAGCGGTCCGGTTTTGGGAAAGACGGTACATGAGAGTTATGAAATTTTGATGCGTACCGGGCGTTGCCCGGTAATACGTGAAGACCGCAGTTACCCGGAAGCGCAAGTCTATATCCGCGATCAAAAAAATATCGATGATATTTATTGGAATAATGCCATTGGAAAACTGGAGGGCGGGGAAGATTTAAGCTCGCTTTTGAAAGAAGGGAAACGAAACGTGCGACTGGGGGAATACCGGCAGATACTGGAGAGCGCTGAAGAAACTGCGGAAATAAGCGGCGGGGCGTACCGGAGCCTGCTTAAGTATAACGCCGAAGTTGGAATCACCATGAACACCCTGATACAGTACGCGTGGCACAAACAGCTTAAAGTTTACGGGAATGGTAGCGTGACGGTAACCGGAATGACGGTATCGGGCAGGGACATTCCCGTGGAAGGGATAGAAGATTCGGTGGGCTTGTTTATCAACACGCTGCCGGTGGTATACGAGCACGGCGGCGGCGGGAAGGTGACGGACGAACTGCGGGTTTTGCAGGAGATTGTCAACGAGGTAACCGGGCGGAGCTGGAAGCGGCTTGGCGGCCTTACGAAAGGGGATCGCAGAATCTTTAACAGTTTGTTTGTGTATGAAAATTATCCGGCGGCGGAGGGGACGGCAGGGCATCTTAAAATAGAATTCGTGCAGGGTGAGGAAAAACTGGACTATCCGTTAGGTGTAATAATTAGCGACCGGGACGGGAGCCTTGTCATAAACATCAAGTATGCCGGGGAATTGTTCGAGCGTGAAAAGATACAGTCCCTGCTTAATGGAATGAAACACACGATAGAGCAGGCGGTAAGTGATACAGAACTTAAAAGTAATGAACTTACGTTTGTCTGCGCAGACGAATACAACCGAATCATCTTTGACTGGAACCGGACGGAAAAAGAATATCCGCATGATAAAACAATAGTTGATTTATTCGAGGAACAAGCGGCAAAAACGCCTGACAATATAGCGGTGGTGTACGAAGACAAAAAATTAAGTTACCGGGAACTGAATGAAAACGCGAACCGTCTCGGGCTTTACCTTGCAAAAGAATACGGCATAAAGCCTGACGATTTTGTGGTGTTATGTCTTGATCGCAGCGAGATAATGCTGACAAGCATATTAGGTGTATTAAAAGCCGGAGCTGCGTATGTGCCGATACTGCCTGAGTACCCGGCAGAGCGTATAAAATATATGTTGAAAGATACGGGAACAAAAGCGGTACTGACGAACGTAAAACACAAACAAAAACTTCTTGAAGCAATCGGTGATAATAGAATAAAAATAGAAACAATAGATGATGATACATTCGAAGAAAAATTAAAAGCCCTAAGCGCGGCAAACCCTGTCCGCAAGGCTGCCCCTGAAAACCTAACGCATATAATCTACACCAGCGGAACGACCGGAGAACCCAAGGGCGTAATGATAGAACACCGTGGTTTGACAAACCATCTGTGTTGGATGAACAGTGAGTATCCCCTGCGGGAAACAGATCGTGTATTGCAAAAGACAACCTATATCTTTGACGTATCGGCATGGGATCTGCTTTGGGCGATATTGCATGGGGCGGGGGTAGTGTTTGCGGCGCCCGGAGGGCATTTGGACAGCGTGTACCTAACTGATGTGATAGAGCGGGAACAGATAACGGTAATACAGTTTGTGCCGTCAATGCTGGCGGTATTTGAAGAAACGGTCGGCAGTATGCCCGACCTTGCAAAACGGTGCAGAAGCCTTAGATACATTTTCTGCGCCGGCGAAGCGCTTGCCTTGACATATGTACGGGAGGGACAGCGGTTATTTCCCAACGCGCAAATTCACAACTTATACGGACCAAGTGAAACGACTATAGCGATAACGAATTACCCATGCCATGATCCGCAGATAGATGAAGTGCTAATAGGCCGCCCGATAGGAAACTGCACCTGTTACATACTGGACGAACAGATGCGTCCGGTTCCTGAAGGGGCAGTCGGCGAACTGTATTTAGGCGGCGTGCAGCTGGCGCGAGGTTACCTGAACAAGCCGGAACTGACGGCGGAAAAGTTTATCCCCAATCCGTTCCAGAGCGAAGAAGAAAAAGCGCGCGATTATAACGGACGCTTGTATCGCACAGGCGACCTTGCGCGGTATCGGAATGACGGGAACATCGAATATCTTGGACGAAATGACTTTCAGGTAAAGATACGCGGGAACCGCATAGAGTTAGGCGAAATAGAAAATGCGATAAACAGGTATGAGGGAATAAAACAAAACACAGTACTTGCGAGGGAACGTGAAGGAAACAAATATCTTGCGGCATATTATGTAGGCGAAGCTGATACTGAAGCATTAATAAAATACCTTAAAGATAGACTGCCTGAGTACATGGTGCCGGGAGCTTTTATGCAATTGTCGGAACTCCCCTTAACCGCCAACGGCAAATTGGATAGGCGCGCCCTTCCTGAACCCGACATGCAGGACTCAAATGAATACGATCCGCCTGTAAATGAAACGGAAACAGAACTGCAAAAAATATTTGCCCAAGCGCTTGGGCTAACACAGGAGAAAGTCAGCGTAACCGGTGATTTTTTCCGTCTTGGCGGCAACAGCATCACGGCGATAAAACTGGCGAACCGTATACAGCGGCAGATGAACATGGTAGTAAAAGTGGCGGATATATTTGCAAACAAGAGCGTGAGGAAGCTTGCCGAATCTGCCGTAAAGGGAAAACGGGAACGGATCGGGAAAGCCGTATTTAACTGTGTTGAAGATCAAAAGCTGTCGTATGCGCAGGGAAGGCTGTGGTTTATAGAAAACTACGAAGGCGGGAGCAATGTATACAATATTCCGATGGCGGCGAGGCTGAAGGAAGGTGTAAACAGAGAAAGCCTAAAACAAGCGATACGGGACATAGTCAGGCGGCACGAGGTACTCAGAAGCGTAATTCGACTTGATGAAAAAGACGAAGCGTATCAGGATGTGCTGGAAACAGAATTGCATATAGAAGAAAAGAAATGCAAAAACAAGAGTGAAATAGAGAAGTCAATAAAGCAGGAAGCGCGCTATATTTTCAAACTTGGAGAAGAAATACCAATACGAGTGACGCTATATACAACAGGAAAAGATATTTACATAAGCATAGTAATACACCACATAGCGTTTGACGGCTGGTCGCAGGATATATTCCTGAAGGAACTGGAAACGCTGTACGGGTATTACGAAAACGGCGCCACCTGCGGTGTCGACTACCCGCTTGCGGAATTGGAAATACAGTACAAGGATTACGCGGCATGGCAGCGGGAGTATCTGCAGGGCGATGTATTGGATAGACAGCTAACATACTGGAAAAAGAAACTTGCCGGATACGAGACATTGAATTTGTTCACGGATAAAGAACGCCCTTCGCGTATATCCTATGCAGGAAAAGAAATACCGTTCGAGTTTACTGTTGATACTATCGAAATGATTCGGCAATTGGCAAAAAAAATGGAGGTAAGCGTTTATACCGTAATGCTCAGCGCGTATTATCTGTTGTTGTCTGTGTACAGCGGTCAGAAGGATATAGTGGTTGGGACAGTAAACGCAAACCGCGAAAACGAAGAGATAAGCGGGACTATAGGATTTTTTGTTAATACTATTGCAATGCGGCAGGAAGTAGATACCGAAGGCGATGTATTTGCGTTAATTAAATCTGTTGGCGAATCGGCGCGGGAAGCTCAGTTGCATCAGGATATTCCTTTTGAAATGCTGGTAAACGCGCTGGGAATAAATTCAAGTTTGGACAGGCATCCCATATTCCAGACAATGTTTGTTTTCCAGACACCCGATGAATCCCTGATTGAAACATCGCGTGCAGTATTTGATCATTTTACAGATGATTCGAATTCATCCGGATACGAAACAGCCAAATTTGATTTAACCCTAAGCATAATCGACGATGGAAAAACAATCAGCGGAAATTTGAATTACGCATTGTCATTATTTGAAATGGAAACGATTGAGTCGTATATAGAAACATATAAAGAGATTATCAATCAAATTGTAATTTCAGGAGAAACCAATGAAATTGAATCTTAAAGATATTAAGGTACTTAATTCTCAGAATTATCAAAAAATTATTTATGACTGGAATAAGACGGAAGCGGAATACCCGCAGAATAAAACAGCGGTGAATTTATTCGAGGAACAGGCGGCAAAAACGCCTGACAATACAGCGGCAGTGTATGAAAATATAAGGCTAACTTACCGAGAGCTGAACGAAGCGGCGAATCGTCTTGGTTCTTACCTCGCGGAAAAATATGACATAAAGCCCGATGATCTTATCGCTCTGTGTCTTGACCGCAGCGAATTGATGTTGATAAGTATTTTGGGAGTATTGAAAGCAGGGGCTGCGTATGTGCCGATATTGCCGGAATATCCCGCGGAGCGTATAGGGTATATGCTGAAAGACACCGGAGTGAAAGCGGTTATAGCGAATGGAAAGTACAAACAAAAACTTATCGATACAATCGGTGATAATAAAATCAACATAGAAACAATAGACGATGATGATTTAATTGAAAAATTAAAAACGATGAGCGAAGCAAATCCCATTCGCAAAGCAACCCATGAAAATCTCGCCTATGTTATTTACACCAGCGGCACAACAGGAAAACCCAAGGGAACCATGCTGGAGCATGGCGGGCTTACAAACCTTGCGCTGCATCAAGGAAAGTTGTTCGGGCTTGAAGAGAGCGTTAATCAAAAACGCTGTTTATGGTACGCGAATTATGTTTTTGATGCGCATATATCCGAAGTGTTTACGGCTTTGTGCAACGGACACAGCCTCTATATCTTGTCAGATGAACAGCGGACAGATTTGCAGGCGTTAGGCGAATACATAAAGAAGAACAATATCAGTATCGGGACAATCCCGCCCGCGTTATTGGATCGTGAAAATATTTTATCGCTTGAAACAATTGTAGTGGCGGGAGAAGTGTGTAGCCGCGAGCTTATGGATAGCTATACACAGCAAGGAGCGCGGGTAATCAACGCATACGGACCGACAGAAAGCACGGTATGCGCAACGCTTCATTATTATCAAAAAGGAGATACAAATAAAAATATAGGCAGACCGATAGCCAACATAAAATGCTACATACTCAATGAAAATATGCAGCCGGTTCCTGTAGGAGCGGCAGGGGAACTGCACATAGGCGGCGCCGGTTTGGCGCGGGGCTACCTGAACAAGCCTGAACTAACAGCGGAAAAGTTTGTACTCAATCCGTTTCAAAACGAAGAAGAAAAAGCGCATCCGGCAGGTACGGCGAAAGGCTGTAACAGGCGTTTGTACAAGACAGGGGATCTTGCAAGGTATCTGTCTGACGGGAATATCGAGTATCTTGGACGCAATGATTTTCAGGTAAAGATTCGCGGTTATCGTATAGAGTTAGGTGAAATTGAGAACGCGCTGAATGGGTATGATGAAGTAAAACAATGCGCAGTACTCGCGAGGGAGCGCGGCGGAGCAAAGTATCTTGCGGCATACTATACCGGCGAAGCTGATGCCGGAAAGTTAAGGGAATATCTGGAAGGCAAGCTGCCCGATTACATGGTGCCTGACGCTTTTGTGCAGCTGGCTGAAATGCCGTTAACAGTGAACGGAAAACTGGATCGTAACGCTTTACCCGAACCCGATATGCAGGACGTAAATGAATACGAACCGCCAGCAAACGAAACAGAAAAAGCTCTGCAAAAAATATTCGCCGAAGTGCTTGGGCTTGAGGAAAACAAGCTGAGTGTAACGGCTGACTTTTTCCGCATGGGCGGCAACAGCATCATGGCGATAAAACTGGCAAATCGTATACAGCGGAATCTGGACATGGAAGTAAAAGTAGCGGATATATTTTCACACAAGAGCGTGAGGAATCTGTCCATGTCCGCAGGGAAGGGACAACGGGAAAGAATAGGAAAAGCCGTATTTAACCGCATTGAAGATCAGCGCTTGTCATTTGCGCAGGGAAGATTGTGGTTTATAGAAAATTACGAAGGCGGGAGCAGCGCGTACAATATTCCGATGAGCGCGCAGTTAAAGGAAGGAGTGAGCGCAGAAGGCGTGAAAAAAGCGTTGCGTGAAATCGTTAGACGACATGAAGTACTGCGGAGCATTATACGGACAGACGAGTCGGGAGAAGCGTATCAGGAAACTCTTGACGCGGAACTGGAAGTAATAGAAGAACAATATGAGAGCCGAGAAGCAGCGGAGCAGGCAATCAAGAAGGAAACGCTGCATATATTCAAACTTGCGGAAGAAATACCAATACGAGCAAAGCTGTACACAGCAGGAAAAAATATTTTTATAAGCATAGTATTGCACCATATAGCGTTTGACGGTTGGTCTATGGACATATTTATCAGAGAACTTGAGGCATTGTACCAGTATTATGAAAATAAAGGCGGCGCTTCCTGTGGAGGCGGCGCCACAGGCGGCGGCGACACCTGCGGTGGCGAGTATCCATTGCCCGAACCGGAGGCGCAGTACAAGGACTATGCGGCATGGCAGTCGGTTTATTTACGCGGCGGAGAGCTGGAGAAGCAGCTAGAATACTGGAAAAAGAAACTGAGTAATTATGAGACGCTTAATCTAATAACCGACAAGGAACGCCCCGCCAGCCAGCAGTATGAAGGCGGCAGTGTATCATTTGAATTTGATAATAAAACAAGCGAAAAAATAAAGGAGTGCGCTAGAGAGCTGGGCGTAAGCGTTTATACGGTTCTGTTGAGCGGTTACGCTTTGCTGCTGTCGGCATACAGCAGTCAGAAAGATATTGTACTCGGCACATTAAGCGCCGGACGTGAGCGTGAAGAGACCGCCGGAATGATAGGTTTTTTTGTAAACACCATTGTAATGAGGCTGCAGCTTGATATAAACAAAAATGGAGCTGAGTACATAAAAGAGGTAGGCGAAGAGATAGCGCAGGCGCAGCGGAACGGAGAAGCGCCGTTTGATCGTGTGGTGGAAGCGCTTGGAGTGGAAGCGGATCGATCCCGTCACCCGGTATTTCAGGCGGCATTTTTATTTCAAGAGGAATGGACCGAAGGAAAAGGACTTTTTACAGAGATAGGCGGTGAACAAGAGTCGGTGAAGTTTGACCTTCAGTTAGGCATAGCCGAAGGGGAAATGCGCATAAAGGCTGAAATACAATTCGCAACATCGCTGTTTGAACACAATACGATTGAACGTTATGCGCAAACTTACAGGCAAATAGTAACAAGCCTTGTAGAAGGAAAGCAACAAGCAATAAAAGAGATAAGCTTCATTGGTGCAGATGATTATAAAAAAATTATTAATGAGTGGAACAACACGGAGCGGGAATATCCGCATGATAAAACAATAGTAGATTTATTCGAGGAACAAGCGGCAAAAACACCTGACAATATAGCGGTGGTGTACGAAGACAAAAAATTAAGTTACCGGGAACTGAATAAAAACGCGAACCGTCTCGGGCTTTACCTTGCAACGGAATTCGGTATAAAGCCTGATGATTTTGTGGTGTTATGTCTTGATCGTAGCGAGCTTATGTTGATAAGCATATTAGGCGTATTAAAAGCCACAGCCGCGTATGTGCCGATGCTGCCTGAGTATCCGGCAGAGCGTATAAAATATATGCTGAAAGATACGGGAACAAAAGCGGTACTGACGAACGTAAAACACAAACATAAACTTCTTGAAGCAATCGGTGATAATAGAATAAAAATAGAAACAATAGATGATGATACATTCGCAGAAAAATTAAAAGCCCTAAGCGCGGCAAACCCTGTCCGCAAGGCTGCCCCTGAAAACCTAGCGCATATAATCTACACCAGCGGAACAACCGGAGAACCCAAAGGCGTAATGATAGAACACCGTGGTTTGACAAACCATCTGTGTTGGATGAACAGTGAGTATCCCCTGCGGGAAACAGATCGTGTATTGCAAAAGACAACCTATATCTTTGACGTATCGGCATGGGATCTGCTTTGGGCGATATTGCATGGGGCGGGGGTAGTGTTTGCGGCGCCCGGAGGGCATTTGGACAGCGTGTACCTAACGGATGTGATACAGCGGGAACAGATAACGGTAATACAGTTTGTGCCGTCAATGCTGGCGGTATTTGAAGAAACGGTCGGCAGTATGCCCGATCTTACGGAACGGTGCAGAAGCCTTAGATACATTTTCTGCGCCGGCGAAGCGCTTGCCTTGACATATGTGCGGGAGGGACAGCGGTTATTTCCCAACGCGCTAATTCACAACTTATACGGACCAAGTGAAACGACTATAGCGATAACGAATTACCCGTGTCATGATCCGCAGATAGATGAAGTGCTAATAGGCCGCCCGATAGGAAACTGCACTTGTTACATACTGGACGAACAGATGCGCCCGGTGCCGGAAGGCGCGGTCGGCGAACTGCATTTAGGCGGAGTGCAGCTGGCGCGGGGTTACCTGAACAAGCCGGAACTGACGGCGGAAAAGTTTATCCCCAATCCGTTCCAGAGCGAAGAAGAAAAAGCGCGCGGCTACAACGGACGCTTGTATAAAACCGGAGATCTAACGCGGTATCGGAGCGGCGGGAACATCGAGTATCTTGGACGGAATGATTTTCAAGTAAAGATACGCGGGAACCGGATAGAGTTAGGCGAAATAGAAAACGCCATTGGCGGCTATGACGGAGTAAAACAATGTGCGGTACTTGCAAGGGAACGCGAAGGAAATAAATATCTTGCGGCGTATTATGTAGGCGAAGCTGATACGGAAGCATTAATAAAATACCTTAAAGACAGGCTGCCTGAATACATGGTGCCGGGAGCTTTTATGCAATTGACGGAACTCCCCTTAACTGCCAACGGTAAACTGGATAGGCGTGCCCTTCCCGAACCTGAAATGCAAGACGTGAACGAATACGAGCCGCCCGCAAACGAAACAGAAACAGAATTGCAAAAAATATTTGCACAGGTACTTGGACTGCCGCCTGAGAAAGTCAGCGTAACAGGCGATTTTTTCCGTATGGGCGGGGACAGCATCAGAAGTATTCAACTGGTAAGCCGGCTGCGGCGGCAGCTTGGTCTCGAACTAACCGTTAAGGATATATTCGCGCAGAAAACGATAAGAAACTTAGCGCAGCGATTGCGGATCAGTCAGGCAAGCGTAACTGAAACAGAACAGGGATTTCTAAGGGGAATCGCGCCCATGCTGCCGGTACAAAGATGGTTTTTCTCCAAAGCGGAGGATGGCTCGTTCAAGAAGCCCGGACATTTTAATCAGGCATTTACGATTGAGACACCTGAACTGGATATTGAACTGCTGCGAATAAGCGTAATGAAACTTGTAGAATGGCATGACGCGTTCCGTCTGAGATACCGGAAAAACAATGACGGCAATATCGAACAATATTACACTGAGGAAACAGCTGCGCTAGAGCTGAAGCTGGCTGATATAAACGGCAAAACCGACAATGAAATAGAATCAATACTGAGCGGTTGGCAAAGCGGGTTTACTGTATACGGCAATGAATTATACTCAATAGGATATTTATCGGCTAACGGCAAGGGCTTGATACACATCGCAATGCACCACCTGATAGTGGACGCGGTGAGTTGGCGCATATTGAAAGATGATCTCCAGCGAATCTATTTATATCTGATTGAGCAGAAAAAAAACGGCATAACACCTAATGGTGTTACGCCTAATGGTGTTACGCCTCTTGAAGCGATACCGGCTGAACATATACTGGGAGAAAAAGGTACAAGCTACCGCCAGTGGGCGCAGATCGTGGATCGGATCGGGCAACAGGTGCCGGAAAAAGAGCGCGAATACTGGGCAGGGATAACAGGCGGGATGCGAAAATATCAGGAAAAGCTGCTTTCACTGGATACCGGAAAACGAGAACAATGTGAATTGCGTTTTGACCGCAGTATTACAGACAGCCTTGGCTCTGAAGTAAACGATCTATTGCTTGCCGCAGTTATGACCGCGTTAGGTGAACTAACCGGAGAATCGGAGCAGTATGTAACGGTGGAAGGTCACGGGCGTGACGGGGAAGATTCAGCCGATCTGAGCCGCACTACAGGGTGGTTCACCATAATGTATCCGGTGCGCGTTTGCGCAGGAACGGATTTGCAAAAGACGGCAGCCATGACAAAAGAAGCGTTACGCGAAATGCGCGGCAAAGGGTTGATGTTCGGCGCTTTGTACGGATATGAAGAAAACCTTCCGGGAGTAGTATACAATTATCTGGGGCAATTTGAAACGCAGACGGATGCCGCATCCGGAAATTGGGTATTTGCCGGCAGCGGATCGGGAAAGACCATATCAGAAGAAAACGACGACGGGAATATTTTGGTGTTAACCGCAGGCATCATTGGCGGCGAACTGGCGTTCGGGATAGAGGGACGGATTCCCGATTCAAGTTTGAAGCAGTTTGCGCTTACATTACAAAAGACATTGGAAACACTGACCGCGGAAACAAAAACATTTCCATTATTTCCTTCCCAGCAAAATTTATTTAACAGCATGAAATATTCCGGATTCCCTTTGGAATATTTCAATGCCCAGGTTATTGTAAGTTTGATACCGATTGACAATATGGACGAAGATATACTCAGGCAGAGTTTGGTTAAACTTGTAGAATACCATGATACATTCAGGATAAAATATCAAAAAGATAAAAACGGCAGGGTTTCTCAATATTATGACGACACAATACCTGAAGTAAATATTTTAAAACATGATATTGGATCTCTTAATAACGTTGACGAAAAAAAGACGGCTGTTAAAGACACGATCAATATCTGGAAAAAGAAAATTGATATCTTCAGCGGTAATTTATTTTTGTTCGGGTTAATTACCGGGTTTGAAGAAAAAAAAGCCAGACTCTATACTTTGATACACCACCTTAACACTGATGCGTTCAGTTGGCGAATACTGGAAGAGGATTTGTTTGCTATATATAATTTTCTTTTAAAAAATAATGAACGCAGCCGGACGAATGTACGGTCAGAAGCAATTTTGGGTCCGAAAGGAACAAGCTGCCGTCGATGGATCAACGCTCTTTTAGAATATAAAACGAAAATGGAAACCGATGCCTGCTACGCAGCCGAGCGATCTTATTGGAAAGAAATTGAGAGAGCGACAATTATATCAAATGAAAAACTGAACAAAATGATATGCGGTACAGTGTATAATCACCATTTTACCCTGAGTTCGGAATTAACCGGACGGATCATGCAGGCAATCCGTAAAAGCGCTGAAACGCGAATTGATGCAATCCTGCTTACCGCTTTGAATATTGCCTTGCATAAAATGACCGGAATTAACAATCATTGCATTACGGCTGAAAATCACGGACGGCAGGATTTTGCCGGTGATATAGATATATCCCGAACCATGGGATGGTTCGCCGCTCCCTATCCTGTTAAACTTCCGTCGGCAGAAGGCGGCATCGCTGATGTATTTTCGGAAGTACAAAAAACCTTGCGAATGGTTCCAAATGAAGGAATAGGCGCAAAGGTTTTACGGCTTAATGAAGAAAAAATATCGGCTCTGCCTGCTATCTATTTCAATTATCAAGGAGAATATGAATCGGGAATGGATACGGAAATAGATATGTATGATGATGATATTCTTAACAGCCGCAGCGAATATACATTAATACTGGTTGGACGTATTTACCGGAAGCAATTCATGTTTGAATTGTTTTCTCAATTACCGGAAGGCAAAACAATCCAATTTATTAAGGATTTTACCGCAGCAATGGAAAAATTGGTATAATTTTATACATTCTGTAAACCGGAGGAAAAACAAGGCATTTTTTAGTTTTTAGTATCGTTTTTTTGAGGAATTTTCAATAAAAATCGATAAAAATAAAAAATTTGACTTCCGGAAATTTTGACTGTAAAATTACTATTATGAACCTCAAAACAGTAATTAGCACCGATACGATTAATCTAAACTTGAAAGGTACTACCAAGAAGGAAATAATCAACGAATTGCTTGATATTCTTAGTAAGGCGGGAAAAATTCAGGATAGAGAAGCGGCATTAGCTGCGGTTATAGAAAGAGAAGAAAAAATGTCTACAGGGATGAAGCATGGAATTGCCATTCCTCACGGAAAAACAGCGACTACGCAGAATTTGGTTGCGTGCATCGGAATTTCCGAAAAAGCGGTGGATTTTGATTCTCTTGATAAACAACCGTGCAGGATTTTTATTATGACGCTTTCACCGATAGAAAAAACAGGACCTCATTTACAGTTTCTGGCGGAAGTCAGTCTTTTATTCAAGAGCTCGGAAAAACGCGACGAAATATTAAAAGCCAAAACTCCCGAGGAAATTCTGGAAATATTAACAGAGTAAAATTTTGCGCATCAATAACAATTTTATAATTGATGATGATGGAAGAACCCTGATTTTACGCGGAGTAAATCTGGGCGGTGATTCAAAAATTCCTTTTTGCGAACCAGGCGAAGAAATCAATTCTGATTTTCTTAATACAAATAGAAATGATTCTTTTATCGGAAGACCTTTTCCTGTTGAAGAAGCGGAGAGCCATTTTCGGCGATTAAAAAAAGCGGGAATGACTTTTCTCAGATTGATAGTAACATGGGAAGCGATCGAACATCAGGGACCGGGAATTTACGACGAGGCGTATCTTGCGTACTTACGCAAGATTCTTCTTGCCGCGGAAAAAGAAGGCATCTCTGTTTTTATCGATCCGCATCAGGATGTTTGGAGCCGCTGGACAGGCGGCGACGGCGCTCCCGCGTGGACTCTGGAAAAACTCGGCATTAATGTTGATAATATTGATCGATGCGCAGCCGGGATAACAAGGCAGCGCTACAGTCTTTATCATAAAAGTAAAAAATTTCCTGACGGCGATCCTTTCCCAAAAATGATCTGGCCTAGTAATTATAATCGTTATGCGACAGCAACCATGTTCAGTCTTTTTTTTGCGGGTAACGCTTACGCTCCCGATTTAAAAATCGACGGTGAAAATGTTCAGGATTATTTTCAAAACCGGCACATCGCAGCCTACAAACATATGCAGCGCCGTTTAAAAAACTGCGCCGCGATAAAAGGCTGGAGTTCGATGAACGAACCTCATTTCGGATTCATCGGTCATAATAATTTGGAAAATTCCGAAGATCCGTTAATTCCGATCGGAGTAAGACCAAGCCCGTGGCAGACAATGCGCGCGGCTTCAGGTTATTCGGTGAGTGTTCCGGTAATCGGCGTAATGGATGCTGTAAAAAATAATAATTCCGCCGGTAAAAAACATAAATACGAAATTTTTAATCCCGATAAAATTTCACTTTTTAAAGAAGGATTTTCGTGTCCGTGGAAACAGGCGGGAATCTGGAAAGAAGAAAACGGCGCGCCGAAATTATTAAAGAAAGATCACTTTAGTCAGTATCAGGGACGTAAAGTAAATTTTTCGGATGATTTCTTAAAACCGTTTATTGTAAAATATTTTAACGCGTTAAAAGAAGCTAATGAAAATACGCTGTTCTTTATCGAAGGAATACCCAAAAGCCAGAACGAAGATTCTCATCCGTCATGGAACAAAGATGATCCTGTCAATACGGTAAATTCATTTCACTGGTACGACGGATTTTCACTTTTTACAAAAAGATTTTTCAGGTTGTTCACCATGGACCCTGACACAGCGAAATTTATTATCGGCAAGAAAAAAATCAACAGGTTTTTCGCGGGATGTCTCGCGAAGGGAATTCACTGGACAAAGAAAAAAATGAGCAGCATACCAAGTCTCCTCGGAGAGTTCGGTCTTGCCTTCGATATAAACAACAAAAGCGGTTTTAGAACAGGCAATTACAAATTACATGAAGAAGCTCTCTCGCGTAACTACGACGCGATTGACGCAAACCTGCTCCATTCAACGATCTGGAATTACACGGCGAGCAACACCAATAAATTCGGCGACGGCTGGAACGACGAAGACCTCTCGATTTTTTCCGAAGGAAAGGAACGCGCCGCCGCCGGCTGGAAACGCCCCTACCCCATGGCAACCGCCGGCAAACCGCTCGCCGTGAATTGGAATCGAAAACGCCGCGTCTTTACATTTTCGTACAACGCGGACAACAGCATAAAAGCCCCAACAATTATTTTCCTGCCTTCCGATACTTTCGGCGCGTCTCCCAAAATTTCGATTAACGTACCATTGAAGCATGAATACAAACATGATGAACAGCAGTTGTTGGTTTATAATAATGATTACAATGGCGAAGTGAATATTTTAATCAAAAAATAATATTAATAAAAAATTAATTTCTTCCCAGCCGCGTCTCTTCTTCGTGTATCAATCTTGAGAGAAACCTGCTCTCGATCTTAACGCGATTATCTAAAATTCTGTTAACATAATTCAGCGTGACATGAGGCGCGCCCGTGGAACGTACCCTGCCTGCTCCGGCGTTGTACATCGCGAGAGCGGAAACAATAGAGCCGCCCGAATCAATGCATTGGCGAAGATAGCTGATTCCGTTACGCGCGTTTTGTTCGATATCATAAAACGCCGGGATTTCCAAATTAGGAAACGAACGATTGTTAAGCTGAAATAGTCCGCGGTCGACGCTTCCGTCTCTGTTGCCGCGGTTTATAGCGCGGGGGTTAAATCTGCTTTCTTCCCAGCACAACGCGAAAGCAAGAGCAGGCGGCACATCATAACGATCGGCGTTTGCAAGAATTGCCTGCGCTATTTCCCTGCTTGAACAAATGCCGGTAAAAAAAACAATTACCCATTCTTTGTATTCAGGATTCTTGAAATATTCTGAAACCGGATCAACAATTTTTTCTGATGAAGAAAACAACAGATTCTTATCTTCATCGTAAGAAACAACAACCGTATTTTGAGAAACTTCAGGTTTTGTAAAATATCCAAAAGCGAAACCGAGAAATACGCAGAGATACAAAGACAATAATACCCCTGCGAACAGGGGTATTATAAATTCTATTCTGATAGTTTTAAAACCCGATTCCATTAATTATTTATTAATAGAACGAACTCTGATAATCCCGTTAACCTTACGAATTTGATCAAGCACGGATTCGGGGATTGGCTGTTCCGTATCAATTATATTAAAACCGTATTCGTCGCGATGATGATTAATTAAATCTTCAATATTGATATTTGCCGACGCGAGGCTCGTTGTAATCTGTCCTACCATGTTGGGAATATTTCTGTTAATAACGAGCAATCTATGCGGATAACGCTGATCAAGTTTACAAGCCGCAAAATTTACCGAATTACAAATCGCGCCCAACTCAAGATAATCGATAATCTGCCTTACCGCCATGATCGCGCAATTATCTTCCGCTTCGGGCGTTGACGCGCCGAGGTGAGGAATGCAGATAACCTTCTTGCAGGAAATAAGTTCCGGCGTCGGAAAATCCGTAACATAACAGCCAATCTTTCCGGCTTCAAGCGCTTCAACTACATCTTTATCTTTTACAAGCGCGTTTCTGGAAAAATTGATAATGCGCGCGCCTTTTTTCATTATCTGAAACTTTTCGGCGTTCAGTATTCCTTTTGTCGCGTCACTCTGCGGAATATGCAGAGTAACATAATCCGATTTACTCAGAAGACTTTCCAAACTGTCGGCGCGCGCGACATCGCTTGAAAGATGCCATGCTGCATCGACAGAAATGTACGGATCAAAACCAATTACTTTCATGCCGAGAGCCTTCGCGTCATTCGCGACCATTACGCCGATCGCGCCGAGACCGATAACGCCGAGCGTCTTTCCTTTAATTTCAGGACCTGTAAATTTTGATTTTTCTTTTTCAACAAGATCGGCTATATCGGGATTACCTGCTTCAGACGCTGCCCAGTTGATGCCGCCGACGATGTTACGTGAAGAAATAAGCATCGCGGCAAGCGCAAGTTCTTTTACGGCATTGGCGTTCGCTCCCGGGGTGTTAAACACAACTATCCCGCTTTCGCTGCATCGTTTAACGGGAATATTGTTATAGCCCGCTCCCGCTCTCGCGATCGCGGTAACGCTGGAAGGAATCTGCATATCGTTCATGTCTGCGCTGCGGACAATAATCGCGTCTGGATTGGGAATATCGCTTGCGATTTCATAATTATCCCTGCTGAACTGTTCAAGTCCGACAGGCGCAATTTTATTTAACGTTTGAATACGAAACATTGTCATTTCCTTATTATTTATTTTTCTCGAATTTTTCCATGAAGCTGATCAACGCCTTTACGCCGTCAATCGGCATGGCGTTATAGATACTCGCCCTCATTCCTCCGACAAGACGGTGTCCCGCGAGATTCACAAGACCTGCTGCCGCGGCTTCCCTTACAAAACGCGCTTCCTGTTCTGTTTTCTTTTCATCGCTGTCCGCCATCGTAACGAAAGGAATGTTCATCAAACTGCGGAATTGTTTTTCGACAGGCGAATAAAAAAACTGCGAAGCGTCAAGATAATCGTAGAACAGTTTTGCTTTTTCGCGGTTCAATTTTGTAATCGCGTCAATGCCGCCCAAATTTTTAATCCACTCAAGCACAAGACCGATCATGTAAATCCCGTAACACGGCGGAGTATTGTACATCGATCCTTCAGTAACATGAGTATCATAACGGAGCATAACGGGAATCCATTCAGGCGCGTGTCCGATCAGATCATCGCGGATGATAACAACTGTCGTTCCCGCGGGACCGAGATTTTTCTGCGCGCCGGCATAGAGAATCCCGAACTTGCTCACATCAAGCGGCTCGGAAAGAATACAGCTCGAAATATCAGAAACGAGAGGGACAGAGTCGGTATTGGGAAGCGTATCCCACTTTGTGCCGACGATCGTGTTATTCAGCGTTATGTGATAATAAGCCGTCCCTGCCGCAGGAGCGGGCGCGCCGGGAATGTATGTGTAAGCTTTATCCTTGGATGACGCGAGAACATCCACCGTCGCGTATTTTTTCGCTTCTTTAATCGCCTTTTCAGACCAGATACCTGTATCGATGTAAGCGGCTTTTTTGCCCTGACCGGGCGCGTCCCCTGCCGCGAGGTTGAGCGGTATCATCGAAAATTGCAGAGACGCTCCGCCCTGTAAAAAAAGAACCTTATAATTTGACGGAATACCCATCAGCTCCCTGAGTGTGGCTTCAGTTTTATCGATAATCGGCTTGTAATCCTTCGATCGATGACTCATTTCCATTACAGACTGACCTGTGCCGTTCGCGTCCGTCATTTCAGCGGCGGCTTTCTCAAGAACAGGCAACGGTAAAACCGAAGGTCCGGGGGAAAAGTTGTAAACACGCATAATTTCTCCTTGTTAGTGCGGTAACCGCACATAAGTACTGTATACAAAAAGAGGAGTTTTGTCGAGATGTAATGTCGGCTGCCGCCTTTTTGAAATCTTTTACGTTTTATAAATTATAGAAGAAACTACCAAAAGGCAGCAGCCTCCATTTTTTACTCTAAAATCGTGATTTCCACACGGCGGTTGACGCTTCTGCCAGCGTCTGTCGCGTTGTCGCCAATAGGTCTTGTGCCGCCCCAGCCTTTGTAGATAAACCGATCGGCGCTTATTCCGCGTTTAACGAGTTCGTTAATTGTGCTCACTGCTCTATCTATCGAAAGCTGCATTTCGTTTGCCGGCTGACCTATCGATGCCGTATGCCCTTCAACAAGAAAAGTTCTGCCGGGAATTTGTTTTAATGCCTGCGCGATAAGATCGAGTCTCGCGATTTCCGAAGGAAGAAACTGCGGCGAGTCCGCTATGAACTGAATATTTTTAATCGTAAGCTTGATACCTTCCGGCACCGGCGTAAGCTCAATATCAGGAGATTTTATATCGGGTGTTTTTATTTCAGGTTTAACAGGATCGATTTTAAGTCTTTCTTCCAACCCTGATATTTCTTTGTTTCGATCCATCGGCACAAAACTTGTATTGAATGTTAATGTAAAACCTCTGAACTCAACTACCGATCGATCGTTAAGGGTGTATGTATCGGTTAAAGTGTCGCGCATAAAAATCAGAAGCCCGTCCGTTACGCGAATTAAAATATCGACTCTGTGACTTCCCATAACGCGGACATAAGGATGAGGCTCAATAGGATTTGCGTAATTAAAACCGTACAGCGCAAACAATCTGTGTACCGGCACGCCGTTATAATCTTCCATTCCGCGGTACTCGTACTCAGCCGTAAAAGGAATGATAACCGCCTGTCCTGTATTAAACGGATCAACAGCGCGCTGCCCTTGAGCGCGCCACTTCACGCCTTGCGTTACACCCTGATCCGAAAAAGACGGAAAACCGCGCAGCATCGGATAACCCCGATCATCTTCAATTTCCATCGAACCATTTTTCATTATTTCAAAACTTACAGGTATGATCGCGTCCACAGCCTGCGCGCTGTGACGCATGTCACGTAATGTACTCTGAAGCACAAAAAAATTCCCCCGATAAAAAGCCGATGCGCTCGTTTTTTCACGCGGAACAATCGACGCCCTCACTTCATTGCGAACCAAACCCGTATACTTTCCGTTATCATACCTGCGCCAGTCCGATCGTTCAACGATTGAATACGCCCCCGCGTCCAAAACGCCGAGAACAACAGGCTCACTTCGATTTTGCGCATAGCTCTGAACGCAGCAAATCAGGAAGGTGAGAAAGAAGATGGTTTTCAGGAAGGTTGATTTCATGGTTTCACTCTTTTGATTTAACGAGCCCAATTAATTGTGCGTAAATCAGTAATGTTACTGAAATGTTTAATATTATCTGTAACGAGGATATAATTATTATGAATACAAAACGCCGCAATAAATATATCTGCATCTTCTGTGTTTCTGCCGGCATTTCTTTTAGGTGGTATAACAATGACATTACCATTAGAAATTGCTTTTTCAATATTTTCAATTACAGATGCATTCTCTCTGAGATAAAAAGATATTATATTTGAATCTAAAGCATAAACACTCACAAGTTGGAAAGCTCCCTGATTCGCACTCTTTGGGCGAGAACATCGTCAAATTCAAGAGGCAGAGGATCTGTTTTATTTGATTCTTTTATTTCATTGGTTAATTGCCTGAAAACTGCAAGTTTTTTTTGACTTTCAGAAAAACCAATGTCTATAGGATTTATAGTAAGTGTCACTTTTGAACCTTTTGTAATTTCACATGGTTTTTCCGGAATAAAAACATTGCCGTCATAAATAGCATGAACTGCAGTCATCACTTGCCTCCAATACAATTATATCATATGAATTCAATTTTTCAAGGCGCGTACGCTACGAGCATCACATGAACGGGATTTAGAATTTTCTCTCGCGCAGGCGCGGATTAGCACTAATGTTACACGGATTTTCACGGAGTCCTCAACTGAGCGAGTCGAAGACAAGCTGGGGAACCTTCGCACATTTCAATGTGCTCTGTTGAGGATTCCGTATAATCCATGTAAATCCGGGGTTTTACAACAAACATCCAATGCAAAACAGGCATGTACAAGAGTTCTTCTCTTTCCGTTAAATTTTTTCTTCTAAAAAAATTAATTACTGCTTTACATTCACCTTTCCCAGATAAAAGCGTCAACATAATTTGTTCTAAATCTTTGCAGCGCATTTCTGCTTTCCGATCTATTTAACGGTCCGATTAAAACCCTGTTAACATTTGTATTCATACCGCGCAGTACGACTGTTGTCTGCATTATCGCTCTGGGAAGATTACTGTCTACTTTTGCGATTTCAGAATTTGCCGTTGCCAAATTGGTGTATGATCCGATTTGAACGTAGTACATACCAGGCTGGAAATTTCTTATTAATTGAATGCCTGTCGGAGGTTGAGGGTCTGAGGGTTGGCGTCCATTAGGTGGTGGATATTGCTCTCTAATATAACTAGTAATTTTATTTGCTATTAATGCAGCATTTTGCCTCCATTCATTGTCTCCGCCATTTCTTAAACTCCACGAAGTAATAAATTGAGTAATAAAAAGTGTAAATTCATTTGAATGAATATTAGCTGTACCTATTTGATCATAATAATTATAAATATAAAAAGTATAATTTATAGCTTGTTGAAAGCGAATATTTATACTTTTTTTATCATAAACATCTGTAATCCATATCTGTCCGCTTCTTACTTCATACCTTAATCTATCTCCAATTTGCTCTTGCGAAAAAACAGAAAACGATAAACTAAAAAACAAAAGAACCAAAAGCAATTTTTTCATACAATACTCCTATTCATTTCTTAAACTCCTTTAAAATTGGTTTATAAAATCCGCCAATACATAGCAGTAATATCACATAACGTTAGATTTACGGCGTTATCGCAAAAATCCTGTCTGCATACATACTCCAGCCTTCAGCAGCCTTGTATGCTTCTACGCTGCCTGTGGGAACTTCGATGCGTAAAATATGCTCACTGGGAGAATTACCATAAACATCACTAAAGATGTCATAAATATCATAATATGGATTAGACCACTGCACATTATTTTGTCCTCTTACTGTAGGAGGTTTTTCAGCAAAACATATAATAGGATTATTAATTTGACAACCAGCAAAAGCTCCTCCATAGATTTCAACTAAACTAGCCGGAAAAGAATTAATATTTACACTACTATAACCAAAAGCCATTCCGCCAATAAAAGTAAGACCTTCAGGCAAGGAAGTAAGAGCAAGGTTCGAGCAGAGGAAGAAGGCTCTAGCACCAATAGAAGTAAGACCTTCAGGCAATGAAGTAAGAGCAAGATTTATGCAGCCAGAGAAGGCAATATAACCAATAGAGGTAATCCCTGCAGGCAGCGAAGTAAGAGCAATATTTGTGCGTCCGAAGACACCATCATTAATGTTAGTAAGCCCTTCAGGCAAGGAAGTAAGAGCAAGGTTTGTGCATTCATAGAAGGCATTACTACCAATAGAAGTAATCCCTGCTGGCAAGGAAGTAAGAGCAAGATTTGTGCAGCCATTGAAGGCTTGATTACCAATAGAAGTAAGCCCTGCTGGCAAGGAAGTAAGAGCAAGATTTGTGCAGCCATTGAAGGCTTGATTACCAATAGAAGTAAGCCCTTCTGCGCTGAATAATTTTAATTCAGTGAAATTTTTAAATGTTGGATTAGACGAAGTTCCATTTGCAATATTTGTCGCAGTATCAGGCAAAGCAATCGAAACAATTTTATCTTTTCCTGTTGCGACATTTGCGTCGGGATTAAATTCTGTACCGTCCATTGAACATTCTGAAAGAATAAGATTTACAAATTCATCAGCTTGTGCGATTATATCAAGCAGTTGTCTCCAACCCGAACCTGCCGACGTCATGGTTCCAAGATCAATCTTTACAGGTAAATTTATTGGATGCAAAATAGTTCCAGTATGCTCAGAAAGATATTGAGAAATAGTTACTAAATCGGTAAATGACGGAACAATCGTATAATTTACGGTTAACACATCACTGTCGTGCATTCCTTCTTTTACCGCAAAAGCTTTAAGCGTGGTTGTTATGCTAATATTTATTGGGCTTATGTAAAAAATACTTGCGGAAGTTGGTTCTGTTCCATCAAGTGTATAATATATAGCAGCTCCTTCTGTGAGAGTTGAAAGAGTTACAATCTGGTTTCTAAAATATGTACCATCGTGAATATTTACAGATGGCTGTACAACTTGTCCGGGCGGCGTAATAATATAGTGTTCAGTCATTATATCGCTGTCATGCATATCTGTTTTTACGGCGATAGCTTTAAGCGTAGTTGTATGTTCTATCGTTATGGGTGAAGCATATTGACTGCTTGCGGTTGTAGGTTCAGTTTCATCAAGCGTATAATAAATAGCCGCTCCTTCTGTGAGACTTGTAAGTGTTACAGTTTGAGTTGCGGCAAAATTCCCGCCTTCGGGACTTGCGGCAGGCTGTACTACTTGACCGGGAGGAGTAATAATATAGTGTTCAGTTAAAACATCGCTGTCGTGCATACTTGCTTTTACAGCGATAGCTTTTAACGTAGTTGTTTGTTCTATAGTTATTGGAGAAGTGTATACATTGCTGTTTGTCGAAGGTTCATTTCCGTCAAGCGTATAATAAATAGCCGCTCCTTCTGTGAGACTTGTAAGTGTTACAGTTTGAGTTGCGGCAAAATTCCCGCCTTCGGGACTTGCCGCAGGTTGTACAACTTGTCCGGGCGGCGTGATAATATAATGTTCTGTTAAAACATCGCTGTTGTTCATACCGAATTTAACGGCGATAGCTTTTAACGTAGCTGTATGCGTTATTTGTATTGGCGCAGAGTATTCATCGCTGCCGGTAGTTGGCGTATTTCCATCAAGAGTATAGTAAATTTTTGCGCCCGACGTTGCGGTTGTCAGCGTAACAGTCTGAGTTGCTTCGTAATTACCGCCTGCGGGTGACGCAGAAGGTTTTACAGCGGTTTCTGTTGTAGTTGTTGCCGTGGATGTTGATGTGTCTTCATCAGAACATGAGGTTATCATCAGCGCCATTAAAACTGTGATGATGCCAAGAACGAAATTCCATTTAGTCTTCATAAAAACTCCTTTATTTTTATATTTTATTTACATAAATTTTAATTAAAAACCAAATATAAGCGTCATTTAGACAACAATAGTGGCTTTTTAGACGATTGTCAATAACTATTAAGCATTTATTATTGTCTTATTAGCAAGTGAGGAAATATGACGAGTATAAGAGACATATTAGCCCACAACATGAAAGAAAAACGTAAAAAATTGGGGTTTTCACAGGCAAAACTAGCTGAAAAAGCCAATGTTACAACCCAATATATCGCCATGATAGAGGTTTCGCGCAAATTCCCAACGCCGGAAATGCTCGATCGTCTTGCAGTTGCTTTGGAAATAGAAACATATCAATTTTTTTCCATAAGGGAAGCCCCCGAAGACGCAATGGAACAACTGCGCATGTCAATCGTCAAAGATATCGATCAGGTAATCGCTGACGCGGTGAAAAAAGCAATTGCGGAAAACTGCGGGAAATAGGAAAAATTTTTCCAAAAACGACACGAAATGAATTAAGAATTTTCTCACGCGCAGGCGCATGATTAGCACGGGTAAACATCAACCACTGATTAGCACTGATGTTACACGGATTAGCACTGATTAGCTTTGCAAAAGTATAAATATCTGCGTCAGCTAGAAATAATTAAATTTATTAAATTTTTATTTATCAAAGATATCTGGGTTATAATTGCTTTGAATTAAAATCCGTGCTAATCCTTTTAATCCGTGTAAATCCGTGGTGGGTGTTTTCCCGTACCAATCCGTGTAAATCCGTGATAGGGGGAAGTCCATGTTCTTTTCAATTGCAGTATCCTACTATCCTACAATTGAACACAATCCCCGTTTCCGTTACAATTGAAACTATGGCAGACAGGGTTTTTACAGTCCTCGATCTTATCGATCTTGACCTCAAAGAACATAACTCATTAAATTTGCGCTGTTTGGGCGGAAGGAAGGGGCTTAACAGACCTATCGATATTCCCGATTTGAATAGACCTATGGGCGCGATTATGGGCTTTTTTGAGGATTTTGCTTACCAGAGGATTCAGCATTTTGGGCGAGGTGAAGCGGCTTTTCTGCGGCAGCTTGAGAACGAGGGCAGAACCGACTCTATTCGCGAAATGTTTCACTACCCTATGCCTTGCTGTATTTTTACGCACAATTTATGCCCTCATAGAGATTTTTTTGAAATTGCGGAAGAGGCGCAATGCCCTATCCTTCAGACTGATTTGGGGTCTGCCGAATTTTCCGCGAGAATTATGCGCATCCTTTCAAGGATTTTTTCTCCGCGCCAGATTTTTCACGGCGTGCTTGTCGAAGTTTACGGCTTGGGTATTTTGATACAGGGAGATTCAGGCGTAGGAAAAAGCGAAACGGCGCTTGAATTAATTCACCGCGGGCACCGGCTTGTTGCCGACGATGTTGTCGAAATAAATTGTATTAACGGAAATACATTGATGGGAGCGGGCGCGAATAAAATTATCGGACATCATATGGAAATTCGAGGACCGGGCATCATCAATATAACGCACCTTTTCGGAGTAAGAGCGATAAGAGATCGCAAAGAAGTTCAGCTTTTCGTTGAACTTGAAGAATGGGATTCGTCAAAAAATTACGACAGGCTCGGCGCGGAAGATCATAAAACCGAAGTTTTAGGAGTGAACATTCCAAAATTGATAATTCCCGTAAAGCCGGGACGCAATATCCCGATTATCATTGAAACTGCCGCGATGAATGAACGATTAAAATCGATGGGTTATCACGCGGCAAAAGAATTCAATAAAAATATATTAAAATGGATCGAAAGCGACGCCGCCCGTTCTGTTTTCTTCGGGCACGAAGACATTATCTAAGGAAAATATATGATTGAAAAGAAAATAAAGGTGGTAAACAGAGCGGGCATTCATGCCCGTCCTTCGGCGATTCTTGTTCAGGCAACAAAAAATTTTAAATCAAATATATTTTTAGTAAAAGGCGAATATAAAATTAACGCTAAGTCTATTATGGGTATTATTACATTAGGCGCAGGTTATGGAAGCGAGTTAACGCTTATTGCCGACGGAGAAGATGAAGAACACGCCGTAGAAGTTTTAGAAAAAATATTCGAATCTAAATTTGAGGAAGAATAACTATCGATGATAACTGTCAAAACAGGTCCTGAATTATCATTTATTAAAGTACGTGTTTTGCTTCTGATATATACTCTCCTTTGCGTTCTGACAATTTTATTTTCACGTAATTTTTTCAGAGAAACTCTCGGCGGCAATGTTCCAGGACAAATGCAGCTTATTGTTTTTTTTATTATTCCGGTTGTTTTATTGATGGTTCTGGGTTATTCAGTTTTTCAGCTTGTAATGAATTTTATTTTTCGCCGCGCCGGAAGCAAATTCAACGTCAGGCTTCTCGCTTATTTTACCGTTATAGTAATTTTTTCTGTCGCGCCTATTACAGTAATGACAAGTTCCGCGTTATACGAAATTGCCCGTTTCTGGCAAAAAATTGACGCTCCTTCCGCAAACAGAGCCGCTAACAGTTTTATTGCGGATAATTATTCTTTGAATCTTGACCGTTTTGAAAATATTATTAAACAAAACGATTTTTCGGTTTCCGCGCTGCAGCAGCAAGGCAAATTGCCGGAAGACATTTCATCGGTTCAGATTTTCCGTTTCAGAGACGGAAGCTGGAATGAGATTTCTATTTTCGGCAGCGATGAATATAAAACGCCGATTCCGCCTTCGCTGGAAACAGGTTTTCCGGCAAGAGAAACGCCGAGAGATAACGGCACAATCCGTTATGTGCAAAGGGTATCGCAGAATATGCTGCGCGTAATTAACTACGATTTGGGAGCGGATTTTGATCGAAGAAAAACGTCTTTAGAGAATCAAATTGCGCACTTCGAAGTAATAAACGAATTAAGAAAAAATATGCGTCCTCTTTTAATTTATTATTACGCTGTGTTTATTCTTCCGACGCTGCTGATGACTGTAATTATCGCGATTTCCTTTACGCGGCGCATAACAAACCCAATTGTAGAATTAACAGAAGCGACTCAAAAAGTAGCCGAAGGAAATTTTTCTATTCAAATTTTTACCCGCCGAAACGACGAACTTGGTCTTCTTATCCGTTCGTTTAATTCCATGGTTCAGGATCTTGAAAAATCAAGAATCGCGCTTGTAAGAAACGAAAAAATATCAATTTGGCAAAATATGGCTCAGCAGCTTGCGCATGAAATAAAAAATCCGCTTACTCCCATAAAACTTTCTGCCGAACGCGTTCTGCGAAGGTGGCAGAACGAACCCGAAAAAATCGGAGAGATAATCGAAAGTTCGATGATGGCGATTATTCAGGAAACAGAGAGCCTTTCTACTCTGTTAAACGAATTCAGAACATTATCAAAACCAATGGAGCCGTCAAATTCTTTAACGCGTTTTGATGAACTTATTAATGAAATAATCAATTCTTACGCAAGTTCGTTCCCTGAAATTCAATTTGACGCCGGACATATTCAATCCGGTATAATTATAAAAATCGAAAAACACCGTCTTGCGCAAATCTTAGCAAATCTTGTAATTAACGCAAAAGACGCAATGAACGGATCGGGATTAATTGAAATACGCACAGACCTTGTAAAAAAACGCGAAGTCCAGTATTGTAGAATCAGCGTTAAGGATTCCGGAAAAGGTATCAGCGCAGAGGAAAGCCGTAATCTTTTTACTCCGTATTATACAACAAAAGAATCGGGCACTGGGTTAGGGCTTCCCATTGTTGAACGAATTGTCAATGATCACGGCGGTTCAATCTGGTTTGATTCGGCAGAAGGAATAGGATCGACTTTTTATATCGATCTGCCGGTTGAAAATATTACAGGAGAGAAATCATGATACCGGCAATACTAATTATTGATGATGAACCCGGTATCAGACATACCCTCGCCTCGATTCTAGAGGATGAAAAATACAAAGTATTTACATCCGAAGACGCGCTTGCCGGAATAGAAATATTAAAACGCGAATTAATCGATCTGGTTTTTCTGGATGTACAATTGCCGAAACTCGGCGGAATTGAAGCGCTGGAAAGAATTCATAAAGAATGGTCAACAACGGAAATTATTATGATTTCAGGTCACGCGAATATCGACATCGCGGTACGCGCAGTAAAACTCGGCGCATTTGATTTTTTAGAAAAGCCTCTGTCGCTCGAAAAAGTTTTAACAATATGCAGAAACGCTTTAGCGATAAAAAAACTAAAAGAAGAGAATAAAACGTTAAAGAAAGCAAACCGCATCGCCAGCGAAGATATAATCGGAGTAAATCCTTTGATGGGAAAAATCCGGGAGATGGTCAAGCAGGCGGCGGAGAGCGACGCGCGGATTCTTATCACAGGCGAGAACGGCACAGGAAAGGAAGTAATCGCGAGGGCGATACACCAATGCTCTGCAAGAGCTGACGCGCCTTTCATTGACGTTAATTGCGCGGCGATCCCGGAAACGCTGATAGAGAGCGAACTCTTCGGACACGAGAAAGGCGCGTTCACCGACGCGGTAACGAGCCGCAGAGGACGATTCGAACAGGCGGACGGAGGAACTCTCTTCCTTGACGAGATCGGCGACATGAGCTTGTCGGCGCAGGCGAAAGTGCTGCGCGTAATTCAGGAACAAAAACTCGAACGCGTCGGCGGAGAAAAAACAATAGAGACTGATGTGCGTATCATCACGGCGACTAATCAGGATTTGGAAAAGTCATGCGATACAGGACGCTTCAGGCAGGATCTTTTTTTCAGGCTGAATGTGATCCCGATTCATGTTCCGCCGCTCCGCGAGCGAATAGAAGATATTCCGATACTGCTACATCATTTTTTACATCAATTAAAAAAAGAAATTGTATTTGAACCGAACGCGCTGGAAGAGCTTGCTTCGTATGATTGGCCTGGAAATGTCCGGGAATTGAAAAATCTTGCTGAAAGGATAGCTGTGATTCATCAGGGAAATATCATTAATAGTGAAGATTTATTAAAATTACTAAATAAAAGGATTAAAAAGCCCGAAAACAGCGAAATTCCTTTTAACCAAAACATCATCAATCAAAACTTTAATGAAGCAAAAGAAAATTTTGAAAAGTGTTATTTAGAGTTCCATCTTTTAAAGAATAATGGTATAATTTCCAAGACGGCGGAGGAGATCGGAATATATCCGAGCAACCTTCATGCGAAATTGAGAAAATATAATATTAATCAATCACCCCAAAAATAAAACGCGCGGGTGTAAGGAATTGTTATGAAAGAGTTGACAGAACGGCAAAAAGAAGTCCTCTCCTTTATTTCAGAGTATTTAAAAAATAATTCTTATTCACCGACAGTAAGGGATATTGCAGAGTATTTTTCAATTTCAGTTAAGGGAGCCCACGATCATATTACCGCGCTGAAAAAGAAAGGGTTTTTAAGACATGCCGATAAACGCCCCCGTACCATGGGGCTGACACACGGAATGTTAGATCCGACTTCCGAGCTGGTGAAGATACCTCTTCTCGGCAGCGTCGCCGCAGGCGTTCCGATTCATGTAGAAGAAAATTTTAACGGTGAAATCGGATTACACCGTTCAATGCTGAAAAAAAACAAAGATCATTGCGCATTGATCGTCAAGGGCGAATCGATGTCGGGAGCCGGCATACATGACGGAGATATTGCCATCATCGAAAAACAAGAAACCGCACGCAACGGAGAAATTGTCGCCGTAATTGTCGATGAGGGCGCGATGTTAAAACGATTTTTTAAGGAAAACTCAAGAATAAAACTGCAATCGGAAAATCCCGATCATCCGCCCAGATACAGTCAGGATGTCAGAATTGTCGGGAAACTCGTATCATTAGTTCGTAATTACTGACAGGATTAATTTTTATGAGCGCGTATATATTCCTTGGTCCTGAGATAGGCAAAAAGCAGGACTCTGTTAATGAGATAAAAAAGAAATTTAAAGAAACGCGTCAGCAAACAGAAGAGTATATTTTTTATGCCGATGAAACTCCGGCAGCCGTTATAATTGATGCCCTGCAAAATCAAGGTTTATTCTCTGACGCGCGGATTGTCATTGTAAAAAACGCGGAAACGTTTAAAAAAAAGGAAGATATAGAACAACTGGTTTCATGGACAAAATCTTCGCATAACGATAACAGCACAACGCTCATTTTACTTTCGGACGAAACAAAAATCGCGGCGGGATTTGCCAGCGCAAAAGCCAATCAGCAAATTTTTTACGAAATGTTTGAAAACGAAAAATCAAACTGGGTGCGTGACTTTTTTAAACGTGAAGGTTTTAACATTGACAAAGACTGCATCGGCACAATTCTCGAATTGGTGGAAAACAACACTGACGCGCTTAAAAGAGAATGTTCCCGTCTTATATACTTTCTTCCGCGCGCCGCCGGAGAAAAAAGTCAAACAATCACGGCGCAGGATGTTGAAAAATGGCTGTCGCATAACAGAGAGGAATCCGCCTTTACGCTTTTTTCGCGTATCGCGGCAGGAGATATTTCCAAAGCGCTCGAATCTTTTTCGGTAATGCTTTCCGCGAAAGAAAGCGCAAGAGGCGTTCTTGCCGTTCTTGCGGCATGCTTCAGAAAATTAAATGATTATCATGCGTTATGTGAAACGGGAAACGAAAATAATTCCTTCGAACTGAAAAAAATAGGGCTGTCTCACCCAAAAACAAAAAATGATTATATCGCAGCCGCCCGACGCTATAATTCCGGCGCGGCGGAAGCCTGCCTGGCTGTCACAGCGAAGTACGAATTATTATTAAGCTCCTCTGTCTTTGTAATGGAAAAAATACTAATGGACAGGTATATTCTGGAATTGATAAATACAGGTAAAAATTAGATTTGATTTATAAAATCTTCAATAACTTTTACGGCGTCGTCGAAATCACTGTGCAGTAAATATCCTGCTATTGTGCTCAGATGTTCATCAACTTCATGCGACCATGTTTTTTGACGGAGTTCGGCGAGCAGATCTTTCGCCGTTTTTTTATTGTAATCGGCGCATGCGGTTTTTATTTGCAATAATTTTTGTTTTAACAGCAAAGGGGTGCCTTGGACGATTTTTTCCTGCGTTTCTTTTTTCTCTTCAAATTTACGAATTAATCCCGTTAATTTTTCAATGAACACGGGAAGTTCGGACATTATATATTTAACATCCTTGTCGCGCCCAGCCTGTTCCATTTTTGACGCGTCGGCTGAAAGACCATGCTCCCCTACGTTCGCAAGAGCGCTTTTCATCGCGTGAATATTGATAATAAAAAGAGACAACTCCTCTTCTGTGCCGCACTTACCGGATAGAATTGTCTCCAGTACTTTTACGGTTTTCTTCGCGTCACGCACAAAAAATTCAGCCAATTGCGAAACAACGGAAGAATGACTCCAGCCGCCTTGCAGCTTTTCTTTTTGTTTGCGCGCGGCAGCGACAACTTCAGGCGGCATATTATCACGTATCATTTTATTTAAAATTAAATTTAATTGGCGAATATCAATCGGTTTGGAAACAAAATCATCAAAACCGTTTTTCAGGAACATTTCCGCCTGCCCCGCAAGAGCGTTGGCAGTCAACGCGACAACAGGTTTGGTATAACCTAAATCACGCAGGATTTTTGTCGTTTCAATTCCGTCCATTTTCGGCATCATATGATCCATAAAAATTATATCATAAGAATTGCCGGCTCTTACTTTTTCTATTGTTTCAAATCCGCTTATCGCTGTGTCAATCGATAAACCGTAAGGAGCCATTAATCCCTTTGCAACATATAAATTTGTCTCAACATCATCAACAACAAGAACCCTTCCGTAAGGCATAAATTCGCGTTTAATCTGCACTGTCCTGATCTTTACAGAGTTTGTCATATTTAACTGCATCAGATTATCAGCCATCTGCCTGCCTATTGTTTCATTATCAAAAATTTTCTGAGGAATGCTGACTGTAAACACCGAACCCATGCCAAGCGTACTTTCAATATGAAGCTCTCCGTTCATTAAGCGTAATAAATTTCGCGTAATGTTCATGCCGAGCCCCGTACCTTCGGTCTTTCGGTTTGCTTCCATGTTGAATCTGGAATATTCACTGCCCAATTGTTTAACCTGTTCGGATGTCATACCCTGACCTGTATCACTGATACGAAAAACAAGCATAACGTCTTTCTCATTTTCATTGACATCCAGAAAAACATTTTCCTGTTCATGAGACGGTTTTCTGCCGGAAACATGCAGAGCTGAAATAGTAAGACTTACTATCCCCTCATTTGTATATTTAAACGCGTTGGAAAGAAGGTTATTCAGAATTTGTTTTATTCGAAGTTCATCTCCGAATAAAAACAGCGGCGTATTTTCATCTACATCTAACTTAAATTGAATGGGTTTGCTTTCATAGCGCATAATATTTAGCTGAACCGTGTCATGAATAAGACTTGCGATATCATATTGATTGTAAAACAATGTCAGCTTGCCGGCTTCTATTTTGGAAAGATCGAGAATATCGTTAATTATTCCGAGAAGCAGATCGCCCGAATTATAAATTCTTTCAAGCGCTTCTTTTGTTGACGAAGACAGCGCTTCATCCTGAAGCTGAATTTCGGTAATGCCCAAAATCGCATTCATGGGAGTGCGGATTTCATGGCTCATCTTCGCGAGAAAGTCGCTCTTTGCCTTACTGCTTTCTTCCGCGATCTCTGCCTTGCGCATTTCCGCAATCATTGCCTGCTGCTCACGCAAATCCCTGATATATTCCGCGACATTATATTCGTCTCTGTGTTTAACGCGTACGCAGATAATTTCCGCCGGGATCATTTCACCGTCGATTTTCTGATGCATCCATTCAAAACGGCTATAACCTTCTTCCAGCGCTTTTTTGACAAGCATAACCCCTTTCTCCCCTGATCGTTCTCCGTCAGGCTGATATTCGGGCGTCAATTGAATAAATTTATCGATAAATTCTTTTTTACTGGATACTCCGAATAATTTAACGGCTTCCTGATTACAATCAATCAGTTTAAGGTTGTTGTCCCAAAAAATCGTACAGAAAGGAGCCGCGTCAATTAAAATTTGCGTTCTTTCGTCAGCTTCACGTAAAATCGCGTTTTGAATATTGCGGTTCAAAGCTGTGCACATCATTAAACCGGCGGACGTTAATATGTTAATTTCAACGGACGAAAAAACACGCTCATTAATACAATCGTCAAGACTGAAAAACCCCCAAAACTCTCCCGCAAGAAACATCGGAATAATTACGATCGATTTCATATCGTAATATCCTAAAAATTCACGATCTTCTTCAGGTAACTCGGAAAGAGGCGCGTTAATAATTCCGCCGTGAAGAAAACTTTTTTCCCAATCTTTTTTAAAACTGTAAGGAAAGCGCAGACCGAAGGGAACCTGCCTGCATTTTTTTCCGTAATCACTGAGCCATTCATGGCGCAAAACAAAATGCAGTTCGCCTTCTATAATTTCATTACGCCATATCTGCACACGATCAATACCAAGACAAACGCCTACAAGTTCAAAACTGCTCATCAATATTTTATCAAGAGGAGCATTACCATCGCCTGCTAGAAGCAACGCTGCTACCGTATTTACAGTATCGAGCAGCCGCGCATTCTTCTCAAAACCATTCATTTAATTTCCTGCTTTACTGCTTTAAAGTGATCTTTGGATTTATAAAAAACATCTGCAATATTCGGATCATAATGAGTGCCGGCATTTTCCATAATGATCTTTACAGCTTCTTCGTCAGAAAACGCCTTTTTATACGGGCGTTCAGAAACAAGAGCGTCATAAACGTCAACTATCGCCATTATACGCCCTTGCAGCGGAATCTCGTCACCTTTCAGCCCGTGAGGATATCCTTTGCCGTCCCAGCGTTCATGATGGCATCCGGCAAATAATCTTGCGTTACGCAAAAAATCACCTTCTCCTGTCTGCGCGATTATTTCATCAATAATGCGCTCTCCTTCAACAGCGTGAGTTTTCATAATTTCGTATTCGTCATGTGTAAGCTTGCTTGGCTTGTTGATAAGAATATCAGTAATTGAAATCTTGCCGAGATCGTGCATTCGCGCAGAAGAAATAATTTTTTCGATATCCCAGCTGCTGATTTCATCAGTATATACATTATGATTTAACATTTCATTTATCAATATTTTAATATACGCGGAAGTGCGTTCGATATGCCCTCCTGTTCCCTTGTCACGGCTTTCGACAAGGTTAGCAAGAACCGACACAATACTGTTCTGAAGCCTGTGAAGCTGCGATGTTCTTTCGCGGATCAGCATATCAATATCAAGGTGAGTCTTTATCCTGTTAAGAAGCACAGGCGCGGAAAACGGCTTTGTAATAAAATCGACGGCGCCCATCTCAAAACCATGCACTTCAACATCTGAGTCGGTTCTGCCTGTCAAAAAAATAACGGGAATATCAGCCCATAAATGATCTGATTTTAATTTTTTAAGGGCTTCAAATCCGTCCATACCGGGCATTTCGATATCAAGCAATATCAAATCAGGGATAATTTTTTCAAGAAGGGTAAACATTCTTAACGCAGACGGCATCGTCATTACACGATAATGCTCATCCAGCGCCGCCTCAGCCATTGATAGATTAGTATCACTGTCATCAACGACAAAAATTGTTTTCATGGTAGCTTCCTCAACCGCTTTTTCCCTATATAAGTATATACCGATATAGTTTAACTGTTCAATATCTCAAAAAGAAGCCCCCTGACATCCATCAGAGGGCTCCAAAAACTAACTCATTTTTTTAAAGTTAACGCTAATCTGCAGATTAGAACGGTCTTTCCGCTAAGTATTTGTACTCCTTATACACCCTTTCAGCCTGTTTTTTTGCTTTTTCGAGCAGCATATCCGCGCGCGCGGGGTTTGCGGCTTTGAGGCTCTTGAAGCGCACTTCTTTGTACATGAAATCTTCGATAGCTGTTGTCGGTTCTTTTGAGTCGAGCTGGAACGGGTTTTTGCCCTGATCCTTCAGGCGCGGATCATAGCGGTACAACGGCCACAGACCGCTTGTTACAATCGCTTTACCCTGCTCTAAGCCCTTGCTCATATCGATACCGTGATTGATACAATGCGAGTACGCGATGATGATCGAAGGTCCGTCGTAGGATTCCGCTTCGCGGAAAGCCTTGATTACCTGAGGCATATTCGCGCCCAACGAGATTTTCGCTACATAAACATAGCCATAACTCATGGCGATCGCGCCGAGGTCTTTCTTAACGATTTCCTTACCGGAGGCGGCGAATTTCGCGATTGCGCCGACAGGCGTCGCTTTCGACATCTGTCCGCCGGTGTTAGAGTAAACCTCTGTGTCCATACAGAGCAGATTGACGTTTTTACCGGAAGCGAGAACATGATCCAATCCGCCGAAGCCGATATCGTACGCCCAACCGTCGCCGCCGAAGCCCCAAACAGATCTCTTGATAAAATGATCCGCTAGAGAGAGCAGCATTTTCGCTGTCGGTTTGTTGTTGCCTTTCAGAGCGGCTTTGAGCTCGTCAACATTTTTGCGCTGCTCTTCGATGGCGCCATCGTTTTCCTGCTTGTTGGCAAGCAGTTTGTCGATGATTGCGGCGGCAATTCCTTCGCCCTTCGCTTTCTCTCCCATCTCACGGGCGTGGATCGCGAGCTTGTCGCTTGTCAGTCTGAAGCCGAGCGCGAATTCCGCTGTGTCTTCAAAGAGTGAGTTTGACCATACAGGACCTCTGCCTGACGCGTTTTGGCAGTAAGGCGTGGTCGGCAGGTTTCCGCCGTAGATAGAAGAACAGCCCGTAGCGTTCGCGATTAAAGCGCGATCGCCGAAAAGCTGAGACATAAGTTTAATGTAGGGTGTTTCACCGCAGCCGCCGCACGCGCCTGAGAATTCAAACAAGGGGCGTTTGTACGCAAGCGCCTTCGGATTGCTGAGTTCGCCTGCCGCCGGAGTTTCGGGGAGGCTTAAGAAATAATCCCAAACCGCGACCTGCTCGGCTTGTAACGCCGGATCATCGGAATATGATTTGTAGGTAAGAGCTTGAGGGCTTCCGTCGCCTTTGCACATCGGGCAAGCTGTAAAACAAGCGCCGCATTCATAACAATCCTGACACGCGATAACCATCGTCGCTTTCTGTCCGTCAACCGGTTTGGGTTTAATTTCGGTTGTCTGGAAACCTTTCGGCGCTTTGGAAACCTGATCGGCACTCAAGTTTTTCATGCGGATACAAGCGTGCGGACAAACCATTGTACAAATACCGCACTGTGTACAAACATCGGGATTCCAAATCGGAACGCGTTCAGCGACGGAGCGTTTTTCGTACTGCGTTGTCGCTGTCGGGAATGTTCCGTCGGCGGGGATTTTGCTGACAGGCAGTGAGTCGCCGTCCTGGAATGAAACCGTACCCAGCACTTCTTGAATCCATTTCGCGTCGGGGCGCGGAGCGTTCTTCGCTGTAGCAAAGGGAATTTCCATGTGGAGATTGCCGTCAGCCTTTGAAGGATACTTCACTTCTTCAACTGCGCCTAAAGCCGCGTCAACCGTCTTGTAGTTTTTCTCGACAATATCTTTACCTTTTTTGCCGTATGAATGTTCGATGTGTTCTTTCATCAATTTTACGGCTTCGGCTTCTTGAAGTACGCCTGAAATTTTAAAGTAGGCTGCCTGCATAACTGTATTGATGCGGTTGCCCATTCCGGTGTTACGTGCAATTTCAGCGGCGTTGATAACATAGAATTTCAATTTTTTATCGATGATCTTTTTCTGAACTTCGACGGGAAGATCCTGCCATACGTCAGCCGCTTTGTAAGGGCTGTTAAGAAGGAATGTTCCGCCTTCTTTTAATTTCGGCAACATGTCATACATTTTGATGTACGCGAATTTATGACACGCAAGGAAGTCGGCAGAGTTGATCAGATACGGACGGCGAATCTTTCCCTTGCCGAAGCGAAGGTGGGAAACCGTAAAGCCGCCCGATTTTTTTGAGTCGTATGAGAAGTACGCCTGAATGTTGAGCTCGGGTTTTGCTTCACCGATAATTTTGATCGAGTTTTTGTTCGCGCCTACAGTGCCGTCAGCGCCGAGACCATAGAACAGAGCTTCGTTTAAGCCCTCTTCCGGGAGGAAGAAGTGCTGATCATAATCAAGACTCTTGCCCAGAACATCGTCTTTGATACCGACGATAAAGTTAGCGATTTTTTTGCCGGAAAGATTTTCGTACACGGCTTTGACCATTGCGGGAGTAAATTCTTTTGAACCGAGACCGTAGCGTCCGCCGAGAACCATCGGGTTGCCTTTGAAATCGCCTGAAGCCTGCATTTCCGCGAGAGCGGTTCTTACGTCTTCATAAAGAGGCTCGCCTAAACAGCCGGGCTCTTTTGTGCGGTCTAAAACAGCGATCGATTTTACGCTTGAAGGCAGGGCTTTCACAAACA
>Ga0209755_10000850_pt1 | contig 52350 bp, 51 predicted proteins | sample TergutCo191P1_FD_187301 | JGI IMG/M metagenome (GOLD analysis project Ga0209755, IMG submission 187301) | Cornitermes sp. P1 segment gut microbial communities from Petit-Saut dam, French Guiana - Co191P1 (SPAdes) (version 2) | ecosystem: Host-associated > Arthropoda: Insects > Digestive system...
ATCTTTATCCATTGGCTTCATTTTTAATACTAAGATGTTAAATATCGTATGAAATATACCGATAGCGGTAACAGTAAAATAACATATCCAAAACCATAACATTGACATTCCAAAGTTTTCCATAAGTTTCTCCTTATTATAAACTTACAGTTAATAAACAGAAAAAAATAATCATTTTCGGACATTTTTTAATTTTCTATTACAGGTGTAAACCATTCCATTTGACAATACGTTCCATCAAAATGGCTTAAATTAATTTTTTCAAAAAATATTTTTTCATATGATGAGGTGTATTTTGCATATTCGCCGTTTTTAATATTCAAAATAGTTTTATACATTTCGCCTATAATTTCTGTAACCAAATCATAATTGGTATACAGAGCAAAATAATGATGTTTCCCAATATACCGAAATTTAGCACATAATGCGGTATTAAAAGTGTAATGATCAAACCCTTGCGGTACATAATCCAAATTTTCTACCTGTACTGATGGCATATAATCAAAATACTTATTTTCAATATCTACTCTTCCCAATCCGATATATACATTTGGATCAACTATATTTTTTATTAATTTACGTTCATTGAATAAAAATTGCTTACCTGCATCCGGAGCCTGATTAACAATATAATCAAAAGATGTGCGGTTGTTCTTGCCTATAACATGAAATTGCGGAACCATAACAATATCGGGAGTAAAAATCATATTTCCATTACTAAGTTTATTTTCATTAAAAAGATGAAAAGGCTGCTTTTCTTTAATTATATTCCCTGTTTTTCTAAAACTGCTGGGCGTAATTCCAAATTCACGTTTAAAAGCCCTTATATAATTTTGTTCATACTCAAATCCGTAATCAAGCGAAATATTTAATATATTAGTATTTTCATTTTTTAAATTATTAAGACTTGCTGACAGTTTGCGAGAACGTATATAATCACCAAGAGTTTGCTTAAAAGCAAATTTAAATATCCTGCGTAAATGCCTTTCTGATAAGGAAAATTTTTCAGCAATAGTATCTACATTTGCATTTTCTTTTATACCTTTCTCTATTTCGACAAGCACATCTTCAAGCAAATTATATGGTTTTAACACATCGTGCTCCAATTTTTTTATTATTCTATATGATTATCATGATTATTCTATATCAATCTTTAAATCATATTAATATATATGAAATATTTAAATCTTACCCGAAATAAAAAGAATAGATATAAAATGACCGTGACTTGAAGAATAAAATAATAATAGTTATAATGTTCATTATAAAACAAACGAAAAAGGAGGAATGTTATGAAAAAAACATTCAAAAAAGCAACAATAATCGCCCAGATAACGGTTATTGGGTTTTCGATAATGGCTTGCGCCTCAATGTCGATTGAAAGTGTTGATTGGGCCTCTCTGACAGGACCCGCCAAGGTCAGGCAGTACTTCAACGTCAGTACGACCGATGTTACAGTCTATGCCAACTACAAAGACGGAAACCGCAAGGAAGTAACCTTTTTTTCAACCTCTCATAACAAAGAAGGTACAGGCACACAAACCGTAACTGTAAATGTACTCGGTCAGGGAGGGGGAAAAGGCACTTTTCAGACCGAAGTAATGGAATTGACCGGTATCCGCATTGTAAGTCCGCCGTCAAAAACAACTTACGCCATAGGTGAAAAAGCGGATTTGGCAGGAATTAAAGTGATGGGATCGTGGAGAGATATGACTGACGCGGAAGTTCCCGCTTATGATATATCCGTTACCAGTTTTAATTCAAATGTGGCAGGAGCTAACAGGCAAGTTACCATTGATTACAAAGGGAAAACCGTGACATTCCCGGTTACTGTCACAGCCGCGGATGGCACCGTGCCTGTGACATATGTACCTGCAGTAACAACACCTGAAAATGTAGCACCGGGCACTTATAAAGTAGGTGATAGAGGTCCGGGCGGCGGGATTATTTTCTACTACAATGCAAACGGCTTTACAGTAACAGGCTTTGGAACATGCTACTACCTTGAAGTAGCTCCGCTTAATACAGTAACACAGCAAAGGTGGTCAACAGTAACAGGTAATCCGTTTCCGGTTGTAGATGACGCTGCTAACTCAGCAGCGATAGGTGCCGGGAAAAATAACACTACGCTTATTCTTGAAGCTGATCCGACTGCGCCCGCGGCGTTGGCTTGTGTAAGTTACAACGGAGGCGGCAAAAAAGATTGGTTTTTGCCAAGCATGGACGAATTATTAGAGTTGTATAAATTAAGAAATACTTTAGGACTTACGGCAAGTTACCGTTTGTGGTCTTCGACACAGATCGCTTCCCCATCCCTGTTTGGTTTAAGCACCACCAGCGGCGGCAGCGGTATCGCGTATATCCTCGAAGATGGCAAGGCCAACTCAGCCAACAAGAGCTTTAATATTTTCCTCGCCCTCGCCATTCGGGCTTTTTAATTAAACCAATCTGCATAGGTGAGGCAATCTGCCTCACCTATGCGAGTAGGTACAAAACCAGATATGCCTACAGCAGCATCACCTCCCCTCGCCACTGACCGCATTGGGAACATTACTCCGCCTAAAAAACGAAAAAACGCACGAAAGTAAGCACGGAGTGCCTATCACCGGTGGTTTATGACTGTCACCAAAAGTAGTAAATATTAATAAATGAAAATTTTAAATACTTGCGCCTAACGTTCTAGGTAACTGACGTTTTTTGTGCCCGATAAGGAAAACGCGAAGCAGTTTTACGCAAACGAATAAATTTAAATGAGAGAAAACCGCTTCAAGCGTCAGACTGAAATCTGCATGACTATGGTAATAAAGTTAAAGCGTTAAAAAGCCCGGACGGCACGGACATGGACGGAGACGGTGTCCTTACGGTAGTTGACCTGACTGCCATTGTCGAAATTATGGCCTCACGCGTAATGTTTATTAGTCTGCGACGAAGACCAGAATCTTCTATAATTAGTACCTTCTAGATGTTTTCTCGCTTTATACATTTCATTTAATTCATCTTTGCTTGGAAGGAACCAATCATTCCATGGATAGTAAGATGCCGCTTTTGCCGCAAATGCCGCATTGTCGGATGCCGTTTCGCCTGAGTGAGCGGCAATGATGGCTGCTGTATTAGCTTTGCCTGTTCTTATTGCTGTCCCTGTTGCGCCTGTTACATCTACATATCTTTGGTCGAAAATCCAATCACTTGATTTCGACCAAGTTACAGGATCAGAAGTAAGTATAGTTGCGGCATCAGAATAATTTTTAGTTTTGGCTTCAAGGTAGTAAGCGGTAAACGAATCTGCACCTGTTACTGTAAAACCTGCATGGTTATGGTAGAATATTATTCCACCGCCTTCATCGTATGCTCCTATTGCATAGCAATTTCACAGAGGTTTTGATTTTTATTTGGAAATAATACTACTGTATTATCCCTTACGATAAATACAACCAGTAGGTGGCGGACATCCCTTTTGATTTTTTCATACATAACTCCCTTTTCACTTTAATGTACACACGACAAAATATAAGTATGCCCACAAGGACAATACTGCTTGGTTTTTTCCGAATTACCTCTAAAGATCTGCAAGATAACCCTAGAATACTACCTAACACAAACAAAATACTATTATTTGGGCAGTATGTCAAGAGAGGTAAATTGGTAATTATTACCTGATAGGTGGAAAATGAAGCGATTAGGCATGATTTTTGTTAAGAATCTGAAAGAATACCGTAAAAAATGCGGTTATACTCAGGCTCAACTTGCTGAAAAGGTCAAAGTTACTCCCCACTATATAGGTATGCTTGAAATGGGGCGAAATTTTCCTGCTACTGACCTTATAGAGCGTATAGCCAAAGCCTTAAATATAGAAATGTACGAGTTATTTGTTGAGACCCATTCCCCTACAAAAGAGTTGGAAAAGTTACGTCAGGGCATATTGGAAGAAATAAAAAAAACAATTACTGAAATCGTAATTCAAACTGTAAGAGAAGCATTCGAAGAAGAGCGCAATAGGCAAAAAAAGCAAAAATAAGCGATTAAAAACTTCTCAAAAACGATAAAAAGCTGTATAGTATAAGTAAGAAACAAGTTTCTTAGGAGTTTTCTATGGGTGACGCACAACTACAATCTAACTACCCCAAAAACATAGGCTTCGAGCAGGTCTGGGCAGCCTTACAAGAAACTGATCGTGTTATAAAGGAATCCCAAAAAGAAACAGACCGCCAAATAAAGGACATAAACAAAAGATTCGGCGAATATTCCAACCGTTTAGGCGAAATCGCTGAATATATGGTCGCACCTAATTTAAGAGAAAAATTCAGAGAACTTGGATTTAATTTTCCAAGAGCCACCAGAAATTCGGATGTTTCAGATTATGATAATGATATTTTTATGGAAATTGATGTCATGTTGGAAAACGGCGATAAAGCCATGCTTGTAGAAGTTAAAACAAAACTAATTTCCGATCATGTAAACTCTCATATTCAACGACTTGAAAAAATGCGAAAATACGCAGATTTACACGGAGACAAACGTTCATTTTTAGGAGCTGTTGCAGGTGTTGTAATACCAGATGACATTAGAAAACTTGCATTAAATCATGGATTATTTGTAATAGAACCTTCTGGAGAAACATTTAAGATTACACCGCCAAACGGTAATCCTAAAGAATGGTAAAAATATTCTCTTGCCATTTTTGCCTATTTCTTATCAACCACCACGCCTTGAAAACCGCTTTACGGTTTATATTAAGAGACGTGGAGAGACAAATAAATGTGGGGCAAAAGAAGTTATATTACAATAAATTTCTTAAACCTTAAAAAATAAATTCTGCTGAAAATGTTGCATAACGTTCTAGGTATCTGACGTTTTGCCAGCCCGAATAAGGGCTTGGCAGCATCGAACCGAAGGTTCTAAGCGACACCTAGCCGACCGTTCCCCGAGGGCGCGAACAGCTTTTGAATTGTTGCATAAGCAGCTTAGCGTTAACTATTTGTTAGGCGCTGGTTTTTTACTTTTTTGAATCAATTATTTCAAATGTAAATTCACAAGGTTTTTCTCCGTTTGTGTTTAATGGTGAAGAAACTATTTCCTTTAATTTTAATTTAATTCCAAGTGCATTTTGGTAATGATACAAAAAATGCCCTGCGCAACAGCCGCAAAAAGTTGAAGTTACAGAAAATGGCTGTTTTAGCTCCTTTATTTGCCCGCATGAACAAGTTGTTTTTCCTGTATGTACGCCATTTTGATTACCGCCATAGGAAACTGTAATTGTATTATCTTTGTTAAGGCGAGGTATCATCATATATTGTATACCAGATAATAATTTTATTTTCTCTGCTAGTGGTTTATCTTTATATTCAATACCAAATGCCTTACAATCACGATCACGTTGACCGCCTTTGCAACAGCCCTGCTTTTCCATTATAGCAAGCAGTTGTTCATTAGATAATAATTTGTCCATTCTTTCAATGACCGCAATAACATTTTGCGTTTCATTATTTATTGGATGCTCAATCCCTATTTTTTTGATTATCTCCGGTGAGATTTTCATCTTAATCATTGTCTTTTCGATTTTTTCCAAAAATGGCATAAGTTTCTCCTAAAGTGTGGATATTTAATACCCTCTATTAATTTTAAGTCTCATTCGAAACCTTTATATTACAAGGATGACCGCTTTCGCGGTCAATTCTAAGAGTGGGAATGGCAAAGCCATGACCTAGCCGAACGAAACCCAAAATGTCCGAACAGAGCATTTTGCAATTACCGGTTGTTATATGCAGTACGCCCTTTTTTTATTCGTTTTATTTTAGAATGAAATTAGGAATTCATTACTTCTAGCAATTCCAACTTCCCATAACAAATTATTATACTTAATATTACAATATGCCGTAACATAGGCATTTTTACCATTTAACTCCGTATCTGTTTTATTAAAATCTTCAACAAATCTTGGAATAAAATTCCATTTTAATTCATTTTCAACCAATTCTGAAAAACTTATACTCCAATTTTCATCTTTATTTACTGTAATTATATATCTATATTTTTCAAAATTGTATTGAATTTCCTTTAAAAATAATGGTTCTGTTGAAAGCATTACACCAGTTTTTGTTTCGTTCAATTGAAGTGCCATATTATTGATAACATAATTTCCATTATTTGCAATAATTTCTGTTCTCAGCCAATTTTCATCTGGATTATTTTGATCATATTCATCATTATTATGGATATTAACCCCAATCATATACTTATGTCCATTTTGTACAAAAGGACATATAACCGTTCCTGTTTGCTTTATTTTCTCCAGTTGCTCTCCTCTAATATCTGAAAACATAGAAAAAGGAACATTATCACCCTTAGGAAATTCTGTAAAATGTATAAACAATCTGGTTGCATCTGGTCGAATGTTAGTAAATTTTAAAAGCAAGCCATCTTGTACATTTTCTACAGTTAATTCTGTAATGTCATTTTTAATGTTGTTTTTATTTCCAGTACAGCCAGCAAAAAACATAATTAAAACCAATGTAAAACTAAAAAATTTTAGAAAATTATAATTCATTAAGTACTCCCAATTTATATTTTATAGTCTATAATTTTATATTTTTTGTCAAGTACTTATTTCATTATTTTTAATCATCTGAGTATATTGCATATAACGTTCTAAGTAACTGACTTATTACGATACATCATTATACTCTTTAAAAAAAATCTCCTGTGTCTTTTGCCTTTTCAAATTGAATATTAATTGTATTGATAATGTTATCTTGCAGGGAGATAAGACCTTTCAATGACGATTTATATGGATTCTCTTTTGATTTCTCATTATCAGGTACAAAAAGCTCATATTCGGCAATATGAAGTGCTTTTGCCAGTTTGGTTATAGAAGCGGCACTTACCCACCTTCTGCAGCCTTCTATGTCGTTCAAGGTTTGTGCTGATAATTTTGCTTTTTCAGCCAATTTCTCCTGTGAGTATCTCAAAATTTTCCTGTATTTCTTGATGTTCCCAGCTAAAGTTCTACGAATAGGTTCTAATTCTTCCTTCATGTTTGAATTTTAAAGCAAAAAGAGACGCTTGCTACTTGCTATTATGATTACTTTATGGTATTGCTATTAGCAGGTATATTAAAATACCTAATTTTGCCTGTTTAGGCGAATTTATTTCGCATAAGGGTATGGACAATAGCCCAATCCCTTAAGGAGGATTTATGAATAAGAAGAATATACTTCTTCTAGGATTGCTGGTAGTTTTACTGGCAATGGGTCTGACTGGCTGTAACACACTCCAGTCAATTGAAGTCACCAAAGAACCTACTCGAAAAGTGTATGGACAAGGACAAGAATTGTCTCTTTCAGGAATGGTAGTCACAGGCCAATTTAAAAAGGACAGCAGAGATGTTACAAGTCAGGTAAGCATCTCAGGCTACAACAAAGATAGGGCTGGTCAACAAACAGTAACTATTACCATGAAAGCAGGCTTTAAAACAGTAAGTAATACATTTAATGTAACTGTTATTCCTGTGGAAAGCATATCTATTTCGCAGCCTCCTTCTACGACAAGCTTTAGACAAGGAGATGATCATAATTGGAATGGTCTTAGCGTAGCAGTAAAATTTCAAGATGATGCTATTCCAGGTGATGTGGTAAGACCCGGAGTGAATGCAATGACAATCACCGGATATGAAAAGGATAAGCCTGGAACACAGTCCGTAACTGTTGACTACTATGGTAAACGAGCAACTTTCAATATAAGTGTAGTTGGTCTTGACAGTATTGCGGTAACGACTCAGCCCACGAAAATTGAATATTATACAGGGGAAGAAATTGAACTAACAGGGCTTGTGGTTCAAGGCAGATGGAGTGATGGATCAACAGCTCGGGTGAACATTACAAATGCAAATCTTTCAGGCTTTGATCTAACTCGGGGCGAAAGACAAAATGTTACTATTACGTACTCTGGAAAAACTACGGCATTTCCAGTAACATACATAGCTTTCACTGTTTTATCTGTTAATAGACCTCCATTTAAGGTCAATTATGAGCTTGGTGAACCGCTTGATATTACAGGTATTCAAGTTCATGGATCATGGCCAGGAATTAGTTTGGCACTTGTAAATAATAACAGATTAAAAATTACCGGATACGATCCGCTCAGAGCAGGTGAACAGAGAATTACCGTTACAGTTGGCGGACAGAGTGATATTTTTTTAGTAACAGTAACTAATCCATTTGAAGGAACATGGTCTGGACAGTGGCAAGCCGGCACTCAAACGATTGATGGAAAGAGTGTGGCTATAATGGCACCGGTAACTCTAGCATTAATTGGAACATCATGGACACTGCGAACAAATGACGCCGCAGGTGAAGCTGTGGAATTACGCGGGGTATTTATTCCCGAGAGCAATACTAAAGCAAGGCTTCAATGTGATGATCGCAGAGGTGCAGGGGAAGTTAATAGGGATTCGTCTACTGTAATGAGACTAAAAAATGGACTTATTACAAGAGAAATTACCTTGACTAGAACCAGATAAAATTAATGCCAGCGTATATCGCGTTTTTGGGGTGGCGTGAGTTCACCCCAAAAAAGAAAAGGTTACAGTTTTTTACATATTCTTTTAAATATCAACTTTTTCGTCATTCACCTTGTATATCATCATCATTTCCTGCGCTTTGTCAAAATCACCTATCATGTAATATAAAAAGCTTAAAGCGTAATATGCAAGATAAAAATCGGGGTACAATTTAATTGATATTTCATAATCTTTGATTGCTTCATCAAAATTTTCAAGTTTTATATGCTGCGAACCTCTGCTGAAATATGGCTGGAAAATTTTAGGATTTATTTTTATTGCTTCGTCATAATCTTCTATCGCTTTTAAAATATCACCTTTGGAGCTGTAACTGTTTCCTCTCATGCAGTGGGCGATAAAACTGTTTATTCCAAGTTCGATACTCCGCGACAGGGTGATAATCGCATCATCATATTTTTTAATATGTTCTAACGCGCATTCGTAACCGTAGGCGAAAATTAAATATTTCTTGTTATACTCGCTTGCCTGTATATAATTTTCAAGCGCTTTTTCAGGATTATTTTTATTGTCATAACAGTTTCCGCGCATGAGATAGGCATCAGCGTATTGCCCGAATATGCTGATTGCTCTGTTAAATTCGAGTATCGCGGAATCGAATCTGTTTTTATTGTATTCTTTTACTCCTTTATCATAATGACTCTGCGCGGCGCTGTTTAAAGCCGGCTGCGCATAAAGAATATTTAAAAACATAATAAAAATAATTAAGAAAAAGATCTTTTGTTTCATCATCAATCCTTAAAGCGGTTTGTGTGAAATTAATTAAACTACATACGTTGAGGCGCTTGTAGTCCCGCCGTGTCCGGTCCAGTTGGTATGGAAAAACTCTCCGCGTTTTTTATCAAGGCGTTCGTATGTGTGCGCGCCGAAATAATCCCTTTGCGCCTGCAAGAGATTCGCGGGCAGACGTTCACTGCGGTAGCCGTCAAAATATGAAAGCGCGCTTGCAAACGCAGGAGTTGGAATGCCATTCTGCACCGCTGACGCCACTACCCTTCTCCATGAACCCTGAGCGTCTTCGATAATTTTAGAAAAGAAGGGATCTATTAGAAGATTTTCCAAATCCGGTTTTTTATCAAACGCGTCTTTAATTTTTCCAAGAAAGACCGAGCGGATAATGCAGCCGCCTCTCCACATAAGCGCGATGCCGCCGTAATTAAGATTCCATTTATACTCTTTCGCGGCTTCTCTCATTAAAAGATAACCCTGCGCGTATGAAACAATTTTTGAAGCGTAAAGCGCTTTCTCTAAATCTTTTATAAACGCTGTTTTATCGGCAGGTGATGAAATCTTGGGCGATGAAAAAACTTTGGCGGCTTTTACCCTTTCATCCTTCGCGGCAGAAAGGCACCTTCCAAAGACAGCTTCTCCAATCAGTGTAAGCGGTACGCCGAACTCTAATGCGGCAATGCCTGTCCATTTACCGGTTCCCTTTTGACCGGCGGTATCAAGAATTTTTTCCGCAAGAGGTTTGCCGTCTTCGTCTTTGTATCGAAGTATGTCTCTTGTAATCTCGATTAAATAACTTCCAAGTGAACCGTTATTCCATTCTTCAAAAACATTTCCCATTTCTTCATAACTTAAGCCAAGCACATTTTTCATTAAATCATAAGTCTCGCAGATTAACTGCATATCTCCGTATTCAATTCCGTTATGAACCATTTTTACAAAATGCCCTGCGCCGTTTTCACCGACCCAGTCACAGCATGGCGTTTCGCCTTCAACCTTGGCGCAAATCGCCTGCAGCATCGGCTTAACCGAAGGCCATGCGGCGTTGGAACCGCCCGGCATAATCGAAGGCCCTTTTAACGCGCCTTCCTCTCCGCCTGAAACACCTGTACCGATATATAAAAGCCCTTTGGATTCAACGTAAGCCGTCCGTCTGATCGTATCCTGATAATTTGAATTGCCGCCGTCAATAATTATGTCGCCTTTTTCAAAAACTTCTAAAAGCTGTTCAATCGTATCATCAACCGCCTGCCCCGCTTTAACCATAATCATGGCTTTTCTCGGCGATGCCATGGAAGAAGTAAAATCTTTTAAGTCATGGCAGCCAATGATCTTTTTACCCGCTCCGCGCCCGTTTACAAATTCATAAACTTTTGAAGTAGTGCGATTGTAAACTGCTACTGTAAATCCCTTGCTTTCCAGATTTAAAACAAGGTTCTCACCCATTACCGCAAGGCCAATCAAACCAATATCAGCGTTTCCCATCAATAATCTCCTATCCAACTTGTTAAGGTGTATGCTATCATAATTGAAAGGGGTTGTCCATGTTAGATAAAACGTATGCAGCAGTCGGCGGCGCGGATAAAGATTTGGGAAATCAGGAACTGGAAGAACTTTTTTTAAACGCTCTTTCGCAGGCGCTTGTTGATGTAAATGACGCGGGAAAAGTAATTATACTCCCGCCTGATATAACGAGGTTTCATTCAAAAGCCGGCTTTTTTACAGAAGCGGCTTCTTTAATGCTTGCAGGAAGGCTTGGAGCGGTACTTCCCGCTTTGGGCACGCACATGCCTATGAATGACACAGAATTAATGCGAATGTTCGGCGTCACGCCGCTTCATAAGTTCCTTGTCCACGACTGGCGGAATGACGTCTGCGAGCTGGGTCGTATCGAAGCTGCCTGGGTAGAAAAAGCGACAAACGGCGCTGTTCGCTATGACTGGCCTGTACAGGTTAATAAAGTTCTTCAAAAGACAAGCGCCGGGATTGGTGATTATTCACTTGCGGTGAGTATAGGGCAAGTGGTCCCTCATGAAGTCGCCGGCATGGCAAATCACGGTAAAAATATTTTTGTTGGCACAGGCGGCAAGGAAGCGATAGACAAAAGCCATTTTGCCGGAGCCGCCTACGGAATGGAAAAAATCATGGGGAGAGCCGACACGCCTGTACGCGCGCTTTTTGACGAAGGCTTACGCCGCTTTAGCAGCGAGCTTCCTCCGATTTTATGGGTGCTCACAGTCATTTCTGCGCGGACAGACGATGAAGCGTCAAAAACTGGAACAGAACGCGGCTCACTTGCCGTAAGAGGGCTTTATATAGGTTTTGGCAGGGAATGTTTCGAGAGTGCTTCCAGGCTTTCCAGAGAGGTTAACGTAAACCTTATGAATGAGCCGGTTAACAAAGCCGTTGTTTATTTGGAGCCAGAGGAATACCGCACAACATGGCTTGGAAACAAAGCTATCTACCGTACACGCATGGTTATCGCGGACGGCGGCGAACTGATAATACTCGCTCCCGCTCTTGAACGTTTTGGCGAAGATCCCGGAATTGATTCTCTGATCCGCAAACACGGCTACAGACCCGGCAAAGAGATTCTTGCCAAAGCAGCCGCGGACGCGGAGCTTGGCGGTAATCTCAGCGCGGCAGCCCACCTGATTCACGGGTCAAGCGAAAACCGCTTTACCATCCGCTACTGTCCCGGTGATAAAGTATCAAAACAGGAAATTGAATCTGTAGGATTCCAATGGGGTGATTTAAAAGAAATGCAGTCCCGCTATGATCCAGCTAAGCTCTCTTCCGGCTGGAACACCATGTCAGACGGCGAAAAAATCTTTTATGTCCCAAATCCGGCTCTTGGCTTATGGGCAGAAAAGAAACGTTTTGACTCCTGATGATCGGTGTGGTTAGTGTTAAATTAATCCGATAATTAAGAAATGAAACATATTATCTGTCCTGTTGTGCTAATATTAGCCATGATAACAAGCTGTTCAACCGCAAGCATAAACACTGCCGAAGACGATGAGCAAAAACTTGATGAACCTCTTATTGCGTTTGTACATGAACCCGGTGAAAATTTACCTGTTTCAACTTTTAAAGAAATTTGGGGCTATGTGGTCACAGGGCAGGAAGCGGCTCTTACACCGGGGCTGCCGTTAACTGATGTTTGCTATTTTGGCGCTGAAGTTGATGTTTACGGAAAACTGACAGCCATTCCAAAAAGGCAGAATCTTTCGTCTTTTCCGGGAAGGGTTCATTTGACTGTAACCTGCGGAAGCCAGGCTCTTACCTACTTTACCCTGCTGCCGGGAAGCCCTCATCGAACCGCGTTGCTGGCGGATTTAATCGCGGCAGCGGCAGTTTACGACGGGTTAAACATCGACTTTGAAAATATACCTCCAAGATCAGGCGAAGCGTTTCTTTCATTTTTAAGGGAACTTCGCTCGGGGCTTCCAAAAAATAAAATATTTTCAATCGCTCTTTACGGCAGAACAAGGCAGCTGGCAAATGACGTTTATGATTACGAAAAAATAAAACCGCTTGTAGATAAAATATTTGTAATGGCTTATGACGAACACTGGAGCGGCAGCAAGCCAGGCCCTGTTTCAACACTTCGCTGGTGCAGAAGCGTTGCCGATTATTCCATGCGCGTTATCGGAGCGGATAAACTTGTAATGGGTATTCCGCTTTATGGACGCGCATGGGAAGAGCAAAACCACTCGCGCGCGCTCATTTATCCAACAACAGAAAAATTGATAGAAACCCATCATGTAAAAGATATAAAATACGAGAATGGCATTCCCACTTTTGATTACAAACCAAATGTTTCAGTTAAAGTATATTATGAAGATGAATATTCAGCATCTGCCCGCATGGAACTTTATAAATCAATGAACATAAAAGCAATCGGTTTCTGGCGCATCGGTCAGGAAACCCCCAAAGTGTGGAATATTTTAAAGGTCGAATAATTATTTCTTAGCCCGATCCGGCCTTAAGACTTCGGCACCGTTCAGGTACACATGATTTGGTTTTGAGTCTTCTTCAAGATAACAGTGAATGATAACGCGGACTGTCCTTTCCAGCGAGTTTTTTATTTCAGGTTCCTGTGATGCGAACAACGCCATGCTGCCGCCCGCGCGATTCGCTCTTCTAAGCGCAGTGCATGGGCTGATAGCATTCAGATCGTTTGTTACAGAAAATATAACCGAAACTATGTCATCTTCTTCAAGCCGGTTTGATTTTAACAATTCGTCATACATCGAAGTGACATGGGTAATAATGTCATCCTCTTTGTTTTCACACTGTACAGCGCCCCTAAGAGCAAAAAGTTTTTTCACGCGTTTCCTCCCGAAATTGCGGCAATAAACGCCTCCATCAATATCGTAGCAAGCCCGTATATAATAAACACGATATACGGAACAATTCTTATATGGCGGGCCCTGTTTTGCCTTGTGATTTTATAATAAATGTTTTCCAGTAATTTGTAAAAGGAGCATACACACACCATAAACGATGAATACCGGATTATATTCAAAAGCAGAAAAAGAGTTTCATCCGAAAATTCGGGATCGATTATATACAAAAGCAATGACATTAATGATACTGCTAAACTGGCTCCAAGAAGCCCCAGTACAGGCTTTCTGGATCTTCTGTCATTCCTCATCTTCGTTCCCTATAAATCATGTTGATAAAATGCTGATATACATAATATAATAACTTATGAGAAAGTTTTTATTAACCCTATTGATCTTGATAATCTTTGGCGGTGCTGTCTTTGTATTAGGCTGGGTGCAATTTTCTGTCCCTCCGGGGAAATACGGTGTTGTTAGTTCTAAAACCCACGGTTTGGACCCCAAACTGGTACAATCAGGCGAATTCCGCTGGATTTGGTATAAAATAATACCAACAAATGTAAAAATATCAATTTTCAGCCTTGATCAATTTAAGTACCCGATTAATTTTAACAGTTCACTCCCTTCGGGGAATACATACGCTTCCTTTGTCGGGCTTGCGAACTCCGATTTTACATGGAATCTGCAGGGCGAAATGAGTTTCAGCCTTGATCCTGATACGCTTGTAGCAGTTGCTGAGCAAAACAACTTAACAAATCAGGATGAACTTAACACATACATGGAGAATTTGGCGAAAAATATCGAAGTTTTAATCCTTCGGCTTGTTTCTTCTTCTGGAAACGACAGTTCACGCCTTGAACAGGTGATGTCCGGTGACCCGGATGCTCAGCTTGGACAGGAAATTATCGCAAATTTCCCTGAAATCAAGGATTTTACCTTAAAAATCTACTCAGCAAAGTACCCCGATTTTGTCCTTTACAGAGAGATTCGTCTGATTTACGAAGGTTTTCTTAAAAGTCAGCGTGATTATATCACATCTTCCTTTGGAAAACGGGCAGAATCCCATATCGAAACCCAGCTTCGTTTTGACGAACTGGAACGCTACGGAGACATGCTTACAAGATACCCCATTTTGCTGGATTATTTGCGGATGGGACAGGAAATCGGCGACTAATAACATTAGTATAAAACGTAACCCATTTACCTTCTTTGTTGTTGAATAAAGCAGAGAAATAAAGTAATGTATACTGGAATCCGGTATTTTAAGGAGAAAATATGCAAAAGGCAGGAGCCTTACTATTAATGCTTCTCTTGTGTTTGCCTGTTATGCTTTTTGCGCAGGAAGACAACGATCCTTCCATCGATGATTGGGAAAATTACACATCAGAATTATATTCCAGGGGGGACCAGACATTTGTCATTTCGCTTGGTGTAGGTTTTCCGGTTGCTTTTATCAGCACACAGGACGGAAAAATAGGAAATACTACGTATAAAGCTTTTGACCGAAGGCCGAATAATATAGACCCTCCTGTAGGCGGTGCCGGAACGCTCTCCTACCACTATTATTTTGGTTCATTCTTTTTTGTCGGCGGCGATCTTGGTTTATTATTTTTTCCGACAGTGTCAAAAAGCACAATTTACATAACATCGCTTGGAGCGAAAGCCGGCACCCAACTTATTTTTGGGCGGTTTGAATTCCCTATTTTCGTTACTGTTGGCATGACATTGCAAACATATCTTAATGACCAATACTATTATGGAATGTATATGAAAGGCGGCATTTCGGCGTATTTCAGAGCTACCCATGAATGGTCATTCGGGGTGACTTCAAATTATTGCTGGTATCCGCAGTGGACAGATGTCCCTTCGCAAAATGTCGACGGGCATTTTATTGATTTAATTTTATCCGCGCGTTATCATTTTTAAAGTATGGTGAAACCTATGAAAAAAGTGTTTTTGATTTTAATTGTTCTTATACCTCTTGTTTTATTGTTTAGTACCTGCGATCCGATTTTCTTCATTGTCAGCGAAGAAACAAAACTCAATGACCCGCGGATTGACGGCTCTCCTACCAAAATTGTAGAAGCCGGCGGATACCTTTGGGTTGCGTCAGGAAAAACATTATGGCAGTACAATGGCAGCAGCTGGAGCAAATTTACTCAGAGTCAGGCAATTAGAGATATTGCTGCAACAGCCGGTTATATTTACATAAATACAGGTGACAATAGCGGAATTATTAAACGTTCATCATTTTCCAACATATCATTTTCAGATATAATTAATTCACCGTTAAGCGACGCGCAGTCAATATACGGAATTGATAACATTTTATTTATCAGTGACAAAAAAAGTCCGTCACAATTTTCAAATTTTTATCTTTTAGATGCTGCTTCAGAGCCGCAAGCGATTAGTATAGACGTTCCTGATTTTAATATGTCGGTGTTAAACGGGGTAGCAAAGGACAGTACAAATTATTATTTGTGTTCAACAACAGGCATTTTTAAAATTAGCCCATCACAGCTTGGTTCATCAGTTTTTATTATAGAATCTGATAAAACTTTTACAGGTATTATTAATATAAATGACAATATTATCGCAGCGATTGCCAGAGGAGGTTCGGTAAGCCCCTCTCTTCATTTAATTTCAGAAGACGCTGTAGGATCTTCTGTCGCCGATTTTCCCAAACATTCAGAAGGCCGTACTTTCTTTTCCTCCGGAGCGTTAGGTTTATGGTACAAACCGGGAGCGGTAAGACCCTCTCTGCTTCTTGTAGGCAGACAGGACAACCTTCAATATTCCAGCACTACGGATTATATAAACGGATACCTAGAAATATCACTTGATGAAGGTGACGAGAATCCCGGCAAGATAATCGGTTCATTCAGGGAACCCGGCACCGGTTCGCCGGCAAGTGTTGACAGCAACGAAAGGTTTAAAACAACTTTAGGAAAGAACCCAGTAAACAGCATTATACAGGCACCATCCTCTATTGACAGCAACATGACGCTTTTTGCTTCTACTCAGCAAAGAGGTGTCTGGTCTTACCGTCCTAATAATAATGGCGAGATGTATTGGAATGCGGAAGAATAATCTGCTATTCTATACCTGATGTCCGATCTTTTCAGCGCAAAAAATGAAAAATCCCAGGCTTTAAGCCCTCTTGCGGACAGGATGCGTCCCCGAACCCTGGAAGACATAATCGGGCAGGATCACATTGTAGGGCAAGGAAGACTCCTTCGCCGCGCGATTCAGGCAGACCGGCTTTCATCAATCATCCTCTACGGCCCGCCCGGAACGGGAAAAACCTCTCTTGCCGCTGTAATCGCAAACACGACCAGAGCTGCTTTTGAAAAGTTAAACGCCGTTCTTTCAGGCGTAAAAGACATCCGCGAGGTAATAGACCGCTCGGACGACCGTTTCCGCCTTTACAGCAAAAGAACAATCCTGTTTGTTGACGAAGTTCACCGCTGGAATAAAGCCCAGCAGGATGCTCTGCTCCCCTGGGTTGAAAACGGTACGGTTATCCTTGTGGGCGCTACAACGGAAAACCCTTTTTTCGAGGTAAACAGGGCGCTTGTAAGCCGAAGCCGCATCTTCCAGTTAAAACCTCTTGATAACGAGGGGCTCATGGAAACCGCGCGCCGCACAATTGCGGACAAGGAACGCGGCTATGGAAAATGGGATGTCGTCTTTGAACAAGGCGCTCTTGAACACCTTGTTGAAGTTGCAGGCGGCGACGCCAGAAGCCTTTTAAACGCGATTGAGCTTGCTGTAGAAACAAGCGTAACGCCATGGCCGCCTGCGCAGGGTGAAAAAATCAACATCTCCATGCGCGCGGCGGAGGAAAGCATACAGCGGCGCGCATTGCTGTACGACCGCGACGGCGATTACCATTTTGACACCATAAGCGCGTTTATAAAAAGTGTGCGCGGAAGCGATCCGGACGCCGCGCTATACTGGCTTGCGAAAATGGTGCGCGCGGGAGAAGATCCAAAATTTATTTTCAGAAGGATGATTATTTTAGCAAGCGAGGACGTAGGACTTGCTGACCCTGCTGCTCTATCTGTTGTTATCTCATGCGCGCAGGCTTTTGAACGTATCGGTTTTCCTGAAGGTAACTTCCCTCTTTCGCAGGCATGCCTGTACCTTGCGACAGCTCCCAAATCAAACACAGCAATGGCGTATTTTGACGCGCTCAAAGAAGTGGAACGCGAAGACGCCGAAGTCCCTAATCATTTGCGCGACGCAAGCAGGGACGCGGAAGGTTTCGGACACGGCGAGGGCTATGTTTATCCGCACGCTTACAGGGATCATTGGGCAGCGCAGCAGTATCTGCCAAATACTTTGCGCGGAAGAACTTTTTACATTCCTTCTGAAATCGGTTATGAAGCAAAAATCCGCGAAGAAGTCCTGCGCAAACGTGAACTGCAGGCGGCTATTGTTCTTGGAGAGGGACAGGGAGAGTCTGAATTTTTATCCTGGTCGCCGTCTTCAAAAGGACGCGAGGGCTGGTTTAAACGCCTTGAATCCGGCCGAAGTAAAATTCTTTTAAATACAAGAGATACAATTTTTGATGCCGCTTCTGTAAACCGTCAATCGCGCGTTTTAATCCCGCTTGCAAACGACGGACTGCTGCTTTGGGAAAGCCTTCGCAGGTGCACAGAAGGGCTTACAACAGCTCTTGTAAGCAGCGCCAGCGCGAAAGACGCACTTCTTCAATACGCTTCCATTTTGGACGGAGCGGAAAAACCGTTAGTTGAAATTTCTGGCGATATTATCCCCTCACTTCAGCAATGCGAACAGTGGTTCTCCTGCGCTGAGTTTGATCACATATTAATCCGCCTGCACAGATTTAATATTAACGGGCAATCCCTTGCTCCCGGCGCAAAGTCTCTTCTTGCCAAAAACGGCAGCATTGTCATTTACTGCTCTCCTGTTCGCCTTGGCGAACGCCTTTCCCGCATCCTTGCACAGGAATGCGCGCAAAACGATCTTGCTTCCAAACTGGAAAAAGCCGAACTCTCGTTTTTTAAAGATTTTAATAAAGAAAAAAACATTGTCTCTGAAATATGGGACGAAAATGAATTGATAACCTCTTTTGAAGAAAACGGCTTTTCTCTAACAAGCCGGATTATCGAGCAGCAGGAAGAGCGCCTGATTAGCGAAAAAGACATTGGCGCATGGTTTAACACAGAACAGTCGCGCTACGGCTCTTTTATGGCTTCTTCGCTTTCCGGCAGTGATTTTTCCGCGATAGAAGACGCGATTCGCCTTAGAATCTCAAAAGGACCCATTTTATGGAGATGGAAATCCGTATGTTTAAAAGCGACTATAAATAACCTAAAAAAAATATAAAAAATTATTCACATTAAAAAAAATTTATGTTATAATACTGATATAATGTATTTATTGATCCATAAAAAAAGGTGAAGGTAAATGAAAAATACAAAAACTGTTAAAAAAACAGTAAAATCCGCTCCCAAAGCAGCTAAGAAACCTGCGGCTAAGAAAGCCGCGCCTAAGGCCAAGCCGGCAGCGAAAAAAACAGCAAAACCTGCCGCAAAAGCAGCGCCAAAAAAGGCTGCGGCTAAATCCGCGGTTAAAACGGCTTTTAAAACCGTATCAAAACCAGCATCCAAATCTACCTCAAAAACTAGCGCTAAACCTGCCGCAAAATCAAGCGCCAAACCGATAACCCCAAAAACCGCAAAACCGGAAGCCATACCAGCGGAAAAACCAGCCGCGCAGCAGCAGCATGACATGAGCCTTCCTGAAGGTTCCGCCTTACAGCAGACCGGGCACCGCCGTCCGCTGATAGTCTTCCCAAAATAATTTTTAAAAATTTAGTTAAAGTTTTTCACCTCAGCTGCCGAAAATCTTAACCGAATAGATCTGGGTTAAGTTTCCGCGGATTTGACCAGGAGAAAATTCAAACCGGAAGCATGGATGCTTCTGTCAATATTCAAGGAGGATCTTATGATCATCAATCACAACCTAAGCGCAATGTTTGCGGACAGGTCCCTCAAGGTAACTCAGGATTATCTTAACAAAAACATGGAGAAACTCTCCTCGGGTCTCAGGATCAACAGAGCCGGCGATGACGCGTCTGGCCTTGCTGTTTCGGAGAAATTAAGAAGCCAGATTCGCGGCTTAAACCAGGCGTCAACCAACGCACTGAACGGCATTTCATTCATTCAGGTAGCGGAAGGCTATCTCCAGGAATCACAGGACATTATGCAGCGCCTGCGTGAACTGGCAGTACAGGCAGCCAACGGCATCTACAGTGAAGAAGACAGAATGTACATTCAGGTTGAAGTTTCTCAGCTCGTGGACGAAGTAGACAGGATTGCCAGCCATGCCCAGTTTAACGGCATGAACATGCTGACAGGTCGTTTTGCCCGTCTTTCAGGCGAGAATGTTGTCACAGCTTCAATGTGGCTTCATATCGGCGCGAACATGGACCAGAGAGAGCAGGTTTTCATCGGCACCATGACAAGCAAAGGTCTTGGAATCCGCATGATGGACGATTCTTTTGTTACACTGGAAACCCCGGATGACGCAAACAGGACAATCGGTCTTTGCGATGCTGCGCTTAAAATCATCAACAAGCAAAGAGCAGACCTCGGCGCTTATCAGAACCGTTTGGAACACGCTGTCCGCGGTCTCGATATCGGCGCAGAGAACATGCAGGCTTCAGAATCAAGAATAAGGGACACTAACATGGCTAGCCAGATGGTTCAGTATGTCAGAGACCAGATTCTGAACCAGTCAGGCACAGCCATGCTTGCGCAGGCTAACCAGAGGTCAACTTCGGTATTGTCTTTATTGCAATAATGTATTAAACTAACAGTAGATAGGGGATCCTGATTCGCCTTAACCGTGGAAAAGGTCTTCAGGCTCCCCTCCTCTGGCAAAAGACAAGTAACAGCCTTTAAAGGCAGCGATATTTGACAGAATCTCTCCAGCCTTTTAACTGTAAAAAGTTAATTGCGCGGGACATTTCGAAACGATTATTTTCATAACCCGCTTTTTCAAAGCGGGGTTTGGCGTCTTAAGCTGTGTCTAAATCACTCGTATGCAAATAAACGTTTCGTTCTGTTGCGGATAACAGGGGCGGCGGCGCGAAACTGTCACCTTTTACCCGCTCCCGCGGAACGGCCTTGGCAAGGATTGCCGGGGCTAAGCAAAAACATGGAGGGTATAAAATGATTATTAATCACAACATGAGCGCCATGTACGCCGATCGTCAGCTCGGCGTAACCCAGGAAACGTTGTCCAAAAACATGGAGAAATTAAGCTCCGGTATGAGGATTAACAGAGCTGGTGATGATGCTTCCGGATTGGCGGTTTCTGAAAAAATGAGAAGCCAGATTCGCGGTTTGCATCAGGCCGAACGCAATATCCAGAACGGTGTGTCCTTTATTCAGGCTACTGAAGGTTATCTTCAGGAAACCCAGGATATCCTGCACCGCCTTAGGGAATTATCGGTACAGTCAGCCAACGGAATTTATTCGGACGAAGATCGTATGCAGATCCAGGTCGAAGTTTCCCAGCTGGTAGACGAAGTTAACCGAATTGCAAGCCATGCCCAATTTAACGGTATGAATATGCTGACAGGTGCGTTTGCATTTGACTCACCGTCAGGCAGAATTATGCAGCTGCAGATTGGAGCTAACATGGACCAGAATTCAAGGGTCTATGTTAACAGCATGACCGCAACTGCTCTTGGTTTAACAGATTCACAGGGAAATGACGGCAAACTTTCGATTGCCGACCCTGCGGAAGCAAACCTTGCAATCGGCACTATTGATTCGGCTTTAAAAGTTGTCTCAAAACAGCGTGCAGACTTAGGCGCTTATCAGAACCGTTTTGAAATTGCTGCACATGGCGTAGCCATTGCAGCGGAAAACCTGCAGGCAGCAGAATCCCGTATCAGGGATACAAACATGGCGTCAAGGATGGTCGATTACACAAGAGACTCAATCCTTGCCCAGACCGGAACCGCAATGTTGGCACAGGCCAACCTTCGCACTCAGTCGGTACTGCAGCTGCTTTCATAGTTTTCTTTATTTAAAAACAACGAATTAAGAGACTTCTGGACGTCGTCTTTTTTTCGTACAAGGTAGTGGAGTTCGCGCCTCCACTGTCTTTAATTTTTTCTGCCAAGGATTGGCGGGAAAGTGATTTGAGCGATTGTTCGGGTTTTGATCTGAACGATTGTTCAGGTTTATACATGGAGGTATATCATGTCTGTAGCAAGTGTGGGATTTCACGTCTCGCCGATGCCCACTGCCGAAATGGCACAAGCGGCAAGGCAGCAGCTTACTCAACCGGAACCAAAAGTAAAACCTCAGGTGATTCAATCTACAACAGCAGATTTGGAGAAAATAGGTCTTGCTTTTAACAAGAAATTGCAATTCGAGGTGAAGCACGACTCTAATCAGGTAATTGTCAAGGTAATTGACAGGGAAACCGATAGAGTGATTAAGGAACTTCCTCCTGAGGAATTGCAGAGACTGCACAGTAATCTCAGAGAAGCTATCGGCCTTTTGTTTAACGAAATGGTCTAATTTATATAACCTATCATGGTTATAGACCTGTAAAAAGGGAGATTCAGGTTAATGTCCGATATTTATGTACCGGGAGTAAAAAGCAGGTTTAACACCGATCAAATGATCGACGACCTGATGAGACTTGAAAGAATTCCCAGAGACAGAGCGCAAAACAATATTGATTCTCTGCAAACTCAAAAAGGTTACTGGCAGGAAATAGGAAGGCGCGTTACCTCCCTGCGTGACAGCGCCCGTATGCTCTACTCTTTTCAAAATCCGTTCAATGAAAGACTTGGACAAAGTTCCGATGAATCCGTAATTACAGCAATCGCAACCAGAGAAGCCAGCGAACAGATGTTTAAATTTACCGTTAAACAGACCGCGCAGGCTGATCGTTTTCTCTCCCGCCCTCTGGATGAAAAGACCAGAATAGAAGCCGGCACTTACACTTTTACTGTCGGCAATGATGAAATATCAATCAATTACCGCGGCGGTACTCTTAGAAATTTCGTTGAAACAATTAATAACCGCGGACGCGACAAAATAGCCGCTTCCCTTATAGCCGTACAGCTTGGAACTCTTTCTCTGATGATCGAATCCAAATCGACAGGTTCCGCCAACAGGCTTGGCTTTTCCAATGACGCTTCCGGACTTGCTATAAATTTCGGCATGATGGAAAGAAGCAACGACACTTTAAAATCCATTAATGTAAGCGACACTACAATTAAAAAAAGCGGACAGAATGCCGCCAATATCTCGATAGATAACGGGGTATTACAGGCCGCCGCGCTTTCAACGGTATCTATTCCAATTAATATGCAAATTGATTCAGATTCCCCTCTTGTTCTGCGTCTTCAAACCCAGACAAAGGTTGGAACCGAAGAAGTTTTTAGCTCACCTCCGCCGCCGCCAGGTCCCACAGTTCCCACAAGTTCTGTAACTTACGGCGGAATAACAGTTGATAACGCGCCTTCTTCGTCGCCTATGCCTGAATATACTCCTCCCGCTGTTCCTGTGCGCCATGACGATATGGCTGTTTTAAACCTTGTGTTTTCCGACGGCACAAGCCAGAAACTTCCTGCGATAAGCGACTCTAGCTCTCCTGTCGCAAGGCAGTACAATCTTGCGGAAATCGCGCGCGGAAGAACAGTTACCTCGCTTAATATCGAGAACACAAACACGCACAGAGACGTCTCCGTAGGTAAAATCGAAATATTAGACCCGTCTTCTTCGGGCGGATTAAAACCGATAAACGCTGTCTCCACTTCGCGCGATGCAATAATCTCGATGGAAGGCATTGAAATTACCCGCCCCACAAACAACATAGACGATCTCGTCCCCGGCGTTACACTAAATATCCGGGGCGTTTCTGATAAACCTGTCGAATTAAAAATTACAGGCAACAGGGAAGCTGTAAAAGAAGCGATCATCTCTTTTGTAGGAAACTACAACAGATTAATGGCAGAAATTAATATTTTAATAAGTTCAAGAGGTAACGCTACTCCCGATTTAAGAGCGCCGAATATCCGGGGAGATGAGCGTATTGTTGATGAATTAACATACCTTTCCAGAGAAGAATCCGAAGAAATGAAAACCCGCCTTGGCGCGTTCGCAGGAGACTCAACTTTAAATACATTAAAGAACAATCTTCAAAGAACGATAACAGCACCCTACCCCACCAGCCTTGAAAGAGATTTAACTTTGCTCGCGCAGATTGGAGTCAGCTCCAACGCGGCAAGAAACACAGGCTACGATCCTTCGCGCCTGCGCGGTTATCTTGAAATTGACGAAAAAGTGCTGGACGCCGCGCTTGAAACAAAAATCCCGGCTATTAAAGAACTTTTTGGAAATGATACATCAGGCGATATGATTGCCGACACTGGCGTGGCGTTTAACGTTGAATCCCTTGTAAAACCATTTGTGGAACTTGGCGGAATTATCTCTTTAAAAACAAACACAATAGATTCACGCATCAATCAGGATGAAAGACGCATAGCCACACTGGACAGGCAGCTTGCGGCAAAGGAACAGGATCTGCGCATTCAATACGCACGTATGGAATCCGCTTACACGCGAATGGAACAAATGTCAAACTCACTTGATAATTTTAATCAGCAAAACCGCGGCGGAAGATAATGATAATACGGATTAACGGCAGAGAGCTTGAGTTTGCTCTTGATAACGAAAAAACACTTGGTGATGTATTCGCGGGTATTGAGCAATGGCTGCTTGAATCAGGGCATCGCATTTCGCAGGTATCAGTCGACGAGGAAAATATCAGCGCTTCCATGCTGGAAGAGATTTTTAAAAAAGATATAACAGGCGTTAAAACCCTTGATATTTTCACAAATGTTATAGCGGAACTTACCGCGTCATGCATCATCAGTCTTTTACAGGACATTGACGAATACGAAAAAACGCCTTTCGGGGAAAAAGCAAAGTTTTTTGAAAGCTGGAAAGGAAGCGCTCCCGCAATGTTTATCTACGAGCAGATGCCGGACCTTTATTCGTATTTTTTCAGCACATTTTCTTCTTCGGATATTTCAGCGCAGACTCTTCGCTCTATAACCGAGGAAATCCAGCGCGAAGTAAATGATCCTGTATCTGAATTTATTAAAGTTGAGCCTGTGTTAAATGAAATCTGCGCGCGCCTTACAGATCTTCCGCTTGATATACAAACAGGCAAAGACCTTCGCGCTTCTCAAACTCTCCAGCTCTTCTCTGCCGTAACAGAAAAAATAATACGTATTTTTTATCAGCTCAATTCGCAGGGTTATTTGCAGAAAGAACAGGATATAAAAACAATTGCCCAGGATTTCAATGATTTTAAAAATATATTAAAAGAACTTTTAGACGCTTATGAAAGACATGACACAGTGATTGTAGGGGATCTCTCTGAATACGAAGCCGCTCCCCGCTTAAAGGAATTGTACATTGGCATTTTAAAAAACTGTAAAGAGAACGCGCAGAGCGCGGCTTCGGGCGCGAACTTATGAATCTTTTGTTAGTTTATCCCCTGCAGGTTTCCGTCACAGACTTCAACATGGATTCAACCATTACGCCGCGCGGTCTTATCATCGGTATTTGCGTTATCGCGGCAATTATTACACTTCTGACTCTTTTAAACTCAAAAAAAAGCAGCATAGGCGGCAAGAAATCAGGCGGTTCAGCAAAAACTGGTTCAATGAGCATTTTTTCGAGTTTTAAACTGCGAAGTATCGCAGGAAATATCGGACTTAATCATGAACAGACTAAAATGCTCGATTTTGTATTCAGAATTGACTCGGTGAATGATCCGGAAAGATCTATAAGTACCCCTGCTCTTTTAGACAGGCATTTTAGAAAGGCGTTCAGGATTCTTGAACAATCAGGCTCGGGAGCCGAAACTCAGCGTAAGATTGCGATTCTTTTTTCTCTTAGAAATACCCTCGAAAACAGCGTGTTCGGAGCCTTAACCAGCACCCAGCAAATTAAAGAAGATACAGTCTTTACAATTATCTCAGGTAAGGATAAAATGAACATAAATGTACTGTCTGCCAAGGGAGAAAGCCTTTTGGTGGAAGCTCCCAAGACTGTTCTTGGAAGCCAGGTTAAGATTCAAAGAGGTACAAAGCTTAGCGTATTATTTTTTAATAAAAACAATAAAGGTTTTTCCTTTGACACCAGAGTTGTTGGTTATTCAAGCAAGGACGGGCACCCTACAATGCAGCTCGCTCATTCCAACCACTTACGGTTTCTGTCGCAAAGGCGTTTCCGCAGGCGGCAGGCAGTAATACCGGGTTCATTGTTTCTGGTACTTGTCGAAGGCAGCGGAAAAAAACAGCGCCTGATTGTAGATAAAAGGCAGCTGAAAGGGAGCATTGCCGATGTTTCTGTCGGCGGCTGTTCCGTTAAGATGATGTCGCCTGTACAGGTCGGCGCGAGATTTAAACTTGAGTTCATAGTAGGAGATTCAAATGTAGCGGCTTTAGGACAGGTTTTAAGAACAAACCGGACAGGTATGAATACAATCATTCATATCAAATTCTTAAAACTTTCTCAGAAGTCGATGAATGCGATTAACTCGTTTGTTTATGAGTATGCCCGGGAATAAAGCAAAAAGGAATGAAAGATGAAAATTATTACGATCAAAGACATGATAAGAAAAGATGTTCCTATCTACTACAGATTGCTTTATACGGGCGTCGCTGTTATTGATTTCGGCAAAGGCGCGTCAGATTACCGCATCGATATTTCAATCGAAGTAAAACCGACCGGGCAGAGAGATGTCAACGTAACCTTTATCGACGCGATTGATTATCCTTTGGTTCCTGTTTTAAAGGAATTAAAGCAGTATATTAATGATCTTGATTCAGCCGGCGGAATGCCCTCTTAACTTCCTCTCTAATTCGCCTGAGGAAACTTTTAATTTAGGAAAACGGATTGCCTCGTCTCTTTGCGCCGGCTCTGTTGTAGCTCTTGTTGGGACGCTTGGAAGCGGAAAAACCTGTCTTGCAAAAGGAATCGCCCGCGCGTTGGGGGTTACAGATAACCTTACAAGCCCGACATATACAATTATTAATGAATACGAATTAAAAAACTCTCTCTCTTTTTATCATATAGACGCTTACAGATTAAAAGATGAAAAAGAATTTGAAGATATAGGCGGCGATGAAATAATCAGCTCAGGAGGAATTTGTATAATCGAATGGAGCTGCAATATTGCAAAATCAATCCCTGAAAAGGCGGTTACAGTTACGATAAAAATAACCGGAACTGAATCAAGGGAAATTACGATCACAGGATTAGATATATGAAATTGCTTGCTATTGATTCATTCAGTCCTGTTCTTTCCGCCGCGCTGTCGAACAATGATGAAATACATTTTACGCAGGCGGACACAGGCATGAAACATTCTGAACTTGCGGTTTCTTTAATCGATAATCTTTGCAAGGAAGCTGATATAAAACCTGCGGATATTGAGGGCGTTCTTTGCATGGAAGGCCCCGGCTCTTTTACAGGGCTTAGAATCGGTTATTCAATTGCTAAAGGTTTAGCGCTCAGTCTTTCAATTCCATTCGCCGCAATCCCAACATTCGACTGTATAGCCCATGGTATTAATGACAGCGGTATTGTTTTAATTGTAACAGACGCCAGAAAGAACGCGTGGTTCTATGCCTTCTTTTGCGGCGGCAAACGCCTTTCAGATGACGGGGACGGATTATATCCGCAGATTGTAAACGAGCTTAACAATTTTAAAGAAAAGGCTGATGAAAAAATAATTTTAGCAGGACCCGGCGCTCTTTCATTTTTAGAAGCGGCCGGGCATGAGCAAAAAGATTTCTTTGTTTTAAAGGATGAAAGAAACGGTTACGCCAAAGAGTTAATATTAACCGCGTGTCAAAAAGAAATATTTAAAGGCGACACTTCCGATTATTTAATATCTGGTCCGCGGTATTTAAGAAAAAGCGACGCGGAATTAAACTTATAATTCATTGTTTTCCAGTTCTATAAACGCGTCTGATAAAAAACTGTTAAGATACAGCATTTTTTCCTTATCTTTGTATTTTAAAAGCGTATTTGGAATATAATCGCTGATTGTTCTTCCAAACCGCTTTTTAAAAACCTGCGGGTCAGGCCCTTCCTTGCAGCGATACCCCATCAATAAAGATTCTTTTAAAAATGTATCTTTATCTGGTTCTTCACATAAAGCAGAGTTAATAAATGGATTTTTTATATACGCGTCAATATCATTGGCGTAAGTAAAACGTTTTATTTCATTTTCGTTTTTAATAATGGTCCCGGATGCTGCAGCTCCCGCTCCCAGCCAGCTGCGCATCTGCCAATAGCGCGTATTATGAAGACATTCCTTTCCTTCCATTGCAAAATTGGAAACTTCATAATGATCAAAACCGGCTTTTTTAAGTTCATCAATACCGCAAAGCCAAAGCGAATCTGCCGTATCATCATCAGGCAGCATTACCTTTTTACCGCGTATTTTTTCTTTTAACGGCGTTTCATCTTCGATTGTCAGACTGTAAAGCGATATATGGGAAGGCTCAAAGGCAAGGAGAGTTTTAATATCCTGCTTTATAATTTCCTCGTTCTGAAAAGGTAAGCCTGTTATTAAATCGAATGAAAGATTGCCTGAAAAATATTTACATGCAAGCGATATATTTTCTTTTATTGTTTTAATATCTCCTTTTCTGCTCACAGCATTTCTTGAAGGTTCATGGAATGTCTGTACGCCAAGGCTTAACCTGTTAATTCCGCCGCCGCGGCATAAACGCAGAAAATCCTCTGTAAGCGATTCCGGGTTTGCTTCGATTGTAAACTCGGCGGGTTTAAAACACGTTATTCTGTTTAGCTCATCCAATAAAAACGATATTTTATTTCCGGCAAGAGATGGAGTGCCGCCTCCTATATACGCTGTTGTAATTTCGTTTACAGAAAAAAGTTTTATCTGATTTTTAATATCAGTTATAAGAGCGGATAAATACGCTTTTATATATTCGTCATTATTATTTTTCGTTTTTACCGAATAGAAATCGCAATAATCGCAGAAGGAAGCGCAGAAAGGAAAATGAATGTAAAGGGAAAAGACAGAATCCACTTTTTTAAAAGAGTTCCATTTTTAAAAGCGGCCAGAATCTTAAGACAGCTCTTGCCGTTATTGCCGAAACAGGAATACTTCCCCATGTGCGCGAATCATTGGTATTGCTGCGATCATCTGAAATCACAAAACATTCGCCGGGACCAAGCACTATTGAATCCATGCTGCCAGAAAATGGAAGCTGATCGTTCCATAAATCAGAAGTCTGCGGAATGAAGGGAAGATACGGTTTTTCGGAAAGTTCATATTCTGTAAGGCTGTATGAGCTCCCTGCGGTTCTCACTTTAAAAACATAGTTGCTCATGGAGATTTCATCGCCGGGAAGCCCTATTACCCTTTTTATATAATGCTGCCCTTCTCCTGAAAAAAGGCTCGCTTTTTGCAATGTAAAAAATCTAATAATGCCGTCAAAGATTTTAAGCGGTATCTTCTTGTCTTTCTGATGCCCCATATCAACTAACACAATACTGCCTCTGTCAAACAAAAGGCTGATATTTCCGTTTTTATCACGAAGCCACGGCGGCGAAAAAGAGGTAAAGATCAGGCGGTCGCCTGAATTAATACCAGGCTGCATTGTATTGTTATCCACAACCCATGATGAAAAGAAAAAAGTATTAAAGCAGTTGAACACAATATATAAAATTAAAAATACAAAAATAAATTTTAACAGCCTGTGCCGCTGTTTTTTTTGTTCCGCGTAAGAATACTGTGTCCATTTATCAAACATATTTTCCTACTTGATATTCCGCATTTTGGTAATAGGCCAGTAAACTATCATACCCTTCCCAAGAACCTTGGACACCTTTACAGGTCCGAAATAACGGCCGTCTCTTGAATTGTCGCGGTTATCTCCCATCGGGAAAATTCTTCCCTGCGGCACATACCAGCCAAGGCGGTGCTTCGCGAAAAGAGCGGCGTAACGCGCATCATGCGGAGCCGCTTTGCGCAAGGTTTCAAGCCTTGTTTTTTCGTGAGTAAGATAATCAGGGAAACGTACGTTCCTTGTACCGGAAGCAGTTTCCATTAATTTTTCCGAAGGAGTAAGCCCCATATCCATCCAGCCTGCCGCTTTCGCAGCCGCGTTAAGGATTGTGTATTCATCCGGTTTCATCAGTCTGTTTATATTATGAGCCCACCCCTTCGATTTTATGTAATCGATCTCGTTCATCCATTCAGTTTCGCCTGACAGCCTTACTCTCATGTCTCCGTTTTCCATTACAAAATGATCGCCGCTTGCCCCCGCCGCTCTTTTAATTAAAAAATGAACTCTTGGGTCTCCCGATTCGTCCTTGTCGATATCAACAAGCGTTACTGTCAGCATATATATAATTCTTTGAGCGACATCAAAAACAGTCCCTTTAGAAATGTAAGACGGGTTCTCGAAGATGATAATATCGTTTTGTTTTGGCTTTACAGGGCTTGGCAATTTCATAAAACCGGGCAGTAATTCAGGCCCGTAAATAATTTTATTAACAAAAACATGGTCGCCAATATTAAGAGAATCGATCATGGAGCCTGATGGAATTCTATAAGCCTGAATAAAATACTGATTCGCGAGTAAAACCATGCATGCCGCCCATAAAAAAGCGTCCAGCCAGTCTAAAATCGGGTTTTTTGCCTTTCGTTTTTCCTTTTTCTTATGCCGAATCCTTGCCCTGTGAGTTAGAAATCTCTCCGTAACTGATTGAATTCGGTCAAAAAAGTCCGATTGTTTCTGGATATTTGACATTTGAGCCATACTAGCATAGAATTATCATTTAGAGCAATACAAAGGGGTAATTATTTTGATAAAAGGAATAGCAAAATTGCTTTTAGCCTTAAACGGCAATGTAAAGAAATCCCAGATAGCCGCGGGGTTCGCTTGGGGTGTATTACTTGGGCTTGTCCCAGCATCAAATGTCTTCTGGATTGTGATTTTCATGATTACTTTCTTTTTTGCGCACAACCATGCGTCAAAAATATCCGCGATTGCTTTAATTAAAGCGCTGTCTCCTCTTTTTATCTATCAGATCGACGCGGTAGGATGGTATGTGCTAACAGGCATCGAAACTTTTCAGCCGTTTTTTACCGCAATGTACAATATGCCTTTCGTGCCGTTTACCAATTTTAATAACACCCTTGTAATGGGCGGTCTTACAGCCGGCATAATTCTTTGGGTTCCGGTATTTATCCTTTTCATGGCGTTTATTCCGGTTTTCCGCAACCGGATCGCGCCTAAAATCAGGCAGTCAAAAATTGTTAAGGCAATCGGGAAATTCCCGCTTCTTGCAATGATTGATAAAGCGATGAAAGGTTAAAGGGGTGCGTCATGAAAAAAGAAACAACCGAAAAAAAATCTGAAAAACCGCAGAAAAACATAAAGCCGCCTAGAGTTTTCAGAAAACCGCTTAAGGATAATGTATTTGAAAAAAAATATTTAAAATTTATCGAACATCCGCAGGATAACATTTTCTTTAAAGAATGTTTTGAAAAAAAAGACGGTTATTATTTTATCCGCGCTAATATAACAAAAAAAGACGCGAAAAAACTTAAAGCTTTATTAAAAGTTGTAAGAATGAACCGCAAGGGAACTGTCAGAGTAATCCCCATAATTTTCGCTGCTGTCATAACAGGAGCTGTAATAGTTTTCTTTACAATCTTCGCAAATCCGCTTTTGGAAAAAGCGTCGGAAAAAGCGCTTGAAGCAATTTTCGAAGCAAAATCAGATATAGATAATTTCCGTCTTTCTCTTTTAAAATTCGAGATTTCAATTTCAGGTTTGACTATAGCAAACCGCGACAATCCCATGACCAATTTGATCCAGATGAGCAAAACAGGAATCAAATTAAAACCTCAGGCTGTGCTTCGCGGCAAAATATACATCGAGTGGATTAAAGCAGAAACAATCCGCTTCGGCACCGAAAGAACGGTATCGGGAGCAATACCGGGAAGGCAAAAAAAAGAAAAACCGCCCAAAGAAAAAACCGACGATCCGCCGTTAATCGATCTTAAAAATTTCGACGCAAACGCTCTTTTAAATCAGGAGTTTGACAAATTAAACACTCCAAAACTCTATGACGAAGCAATCAACGCGTACAACGAAATTTCCGAAAAATGGAAAACAAATGTGGAAAACACAACAGCGAAAGTAGCGGAGCTTAGAGCGTTATCTCAGCCTCTGTTAAACATAAATGTAAATTCGCTTAACAACGCCGATACGATAAGGCAAACGATTCAGGACATCAACGCGGCGACTAACGCGGTTCAGGCGGCTACAAACGATGTAAAAACCGTCGCAAACGGTCTTGAAGCGGATGTAAACGCCGCCGCCGCACTTGAAAGAAATGCGCGTAACTCGCTAACAAACGACATTAACCTTTTAAAATCCTATATAGATCTTGGAAGCGGAGCCGCGTTCAGCGCAATAGAACCTTTTATCCGCGATATGCTTTCGGGTACAGCCGAGCAGTACCTTGATTACGGTTTGATGGCGCTTGAAGCTTTAGAAAAATTAAAAACACAGTCCGCGTCAAAACCAAAAGAGGAAAAACCAAAGAAAGAGAAAAAAATCGCTTTTAAAGGCAGGAATGTACACTACCCGACCGCGTCATACCCATCTTTTTATCTTGGAACAGTTACCTCGGATTTTACGCTTGATTCATGGAACTGGATGTTTGATCTTGGCAATATAAGTTCGGATCCGGATTTAACTTACAGGCAGACGAATAATTCATCCGTCTACCTGAATTTTGGTCTTAGCGAAGAAGGTAAAAGTATTGGCAGAAACGCCGTTTTTAAAGGCACTGCCGATTTCAAAACAGATCCGGCGCAGCGTTTTACAGCCAATCTGAACGGAAGCGGTTTTCCCGTAAGCATCGGAGATCAGCTAAGCAATATCGGAGTGAACGGGCTTGACGCTAACGCGGATGTAACTGTCAGCATGACAGGAAAACCAGACGGCAGTTTTACCGCAGGCGCGGATGCCAGATTAATGCAGCCAAGAATTATCAATCCGCAGGGAACGATTGCAGAAGCTGTAGATACTGCCGTTAAAAAAGCCGGAGTCATCAATCTTGGAATTCAATACGCTCACAATACTGACGTTAAAGATGATTTTAAATTAACAACAAATATCGCTGATCTTTTTGCAGGCGCTCTGCGTGAAACCGCGCAAGCCTATGTGAATAAGGCAATGGAAGAAGTCGAAAAAGCGTTACGCCAAAGAATTGACGAATATGTAGGCGGCAGGTTCGATTCCAAGGAGTCAGTGGATCTGCTCTTAAAAACTGTAAAGGGTGACAGCGCAGCAATCGACCAAATGAAGAGCGCGCTTGACGCAAAAAAGAATGAATTTGAACAAAAATTAAGGAATTTAGCGGCAGGAGCGGTTGATGGTCTTATCCCCTCATCTGTGCCGAACCTTCCTTTTGGCAGGCGTTAGGCTTTAATTTGACATTTTCTTAATTTTTGTGGTATTCTGCTTATAGTAGTTTTTAGGAGTAACTTATGAAACGCGTTTTTATTATATTTATTACGTTATTAACAGCTCTTCCTTTCAGCATTTTCGCCCAGCAGGGAGCAGCGGCGTTACGCGATTATGTCGGCTTAATAAATCAGAGCTACCATCCTGGCATGGTATCATATTTTGAGAATGCAAAAAAAGAATACGACAAACAGGGAGAGACAGACAGCGTTAAAGCGATTGATCTAATTTTAAAAGGCGCATTTGGCTCAGGTTTCCTTTATACAGACCGCGGCAATTTTTATATTATTACCAATCATCATGTTGTAGCTCAGGCGCATACAGTATCAATTACATTTGAAAGATCAGACGAAACAAAGGTAAAGATTGATAACTTAAAAATAATCGCGACCGACGAAGAAGCGGATCTTGCCATACTGGCATTCCCCGCGGGGCAAAGACCGCCTGTTACACAGGGGCTTATGCTTCTTACAAGAGCCGTAGAGGAAGGCGAAGACGCGTTTTCCGCGGGGTTCCCCGGTTTAGGAATGACTCCTATCTGGCAATTCGGCCGCGGCATGATTTCCAACGCTTCTGTCAGGTTTCCAAGAAGCATGGACGACCAAACCATGATGGGACCTTATATTCAGCACACAGCCCAGGTTGACGACGGAAACTCAGGCGGCCCGTTATTGGTGGCATTGCGCACAGCTCCTTCGGGTTACGCTGTTGCAGGCGTAAATACTTTAAGCGGGACAAGAAGGCAGGCGGCGAACTACTCTGTTCCTGTCGTTACTTTACAGCCGTTTATAAATAACGCGTTAAATCCGCGCCCTGCGGCATACAGAGCGGCTCTTGATGAACGCCTTAAAAAATTCACAGAAGGATTGGGCGCCAATCAAGCCGTATTTACCCACATAAATAAATACCTGTCTACATCATGTGTCGGTGAAAATATTGAATACGCGTTTGAAGAAATGCGCACCAAAGCGTCCAGATCCGTTATCCGCACATTTCTTGAACACAGCCGTGATGATATAATCGGCGCTATGGGGCTTGCTGTCGCATGGACAATAGAAAACAGCATAAGGACTTCAGGCATTATCAAAGCTGAAGTTAAAGATGTACAGGGAGACGGCGAAGAATACACAGTTATATTCTCAATCGGCGGCAAAGATGTTACTTCCGCATGGATACGCGAATACGGCAACTGGCGCATTAAAACTTTTGGAACAGTAGCGGCAGGCAATCATGAACTTGTTCAAAACAGAGAAAAAGAAAGAAAAACTACGGAAAACCTCCGTGTAGATCCCAGCTTTTCAATCGAAGCCGGGTTTGCGACATGCTTTGACAGAGCTCCTGCCGCCCTTTTTGCCTCGTTACATCTTTCCTATGTTGGCGTAAATATATTCTGGGCAAATCAGAATTTCTTTAATGTTGGATTCGGATACAGTTTAAACCTTCCAATCCCAATCGGAAATTTTGGAATGACTTTCAATTTAAAACTTGGTCCCAGTTTCACAAAACACGAATACTATGGAAAGAGTAAAAGTGATCCCGTAAATTATCCCAGCAGTAATTATTATGATGATATTGACACTTTTGATACCATTAAAAATGGTTTGGGATTTTTTATTCAGGGAGGGCTTAAATTTACCACATCTTATGTTCCAGGTCTTTTCGCCGGAGTTTCATTCCAATACAACACTATTTTATCGCAGCTCTTAGCCCGGGAGAATTCATTGAATTTGTTTAAAGCAGGGTTAATGTTCACTGTAGGTTACGCGTTTTAAAGGATAGTAAGTTTAAGCTAACGACGACAGTTTTTCTCTGATAAACTCGCTCTTTTCTTTTAGCGCGATAGTTCCTGTTGCAAGAAGCAGTACATTTGGTTTTTTGGGATCTAATCTTACTTTGCCTGACGATTCCTGCATGAGCCTTACAAGCCTTTCTACTTTAACGCGCGCCACTTTGGCGAATTCAATGCGGACAATGCCGTTTCTTTCTCTCAGCGAAGAGACGGCAAGTTCTCTGCATATTATTCTTATTTCGGCAAGTGAAAGCAATGAAGCAGCTTCATCGGGAAGGGGACCGAACCTGTCTGTCAGCTCGAAATATACCCTTTCAAGATCATCTTTTTCACGGATTGACGCAATCATTTTGTACACTTCCATTTTTTCCTGCGCATAATCTATGTATGTGTCGGGAATAAAACCTGAATATTCAAGTTCCAAAAGTGTTTCTGTTTCTGCTTCGTAGGCGGAATTTTCAAGCCGTCTTACGGCATCGTCCAGTAATTTTATGTAAAGATCAAAACCAACAGAATAAATATCTCCTGATTGTTCTCTTCCAAGCAGGTTACCAGCTCCGCGGATTTCCATGTCTTTCATGGCGATTTTAAAACCCGAACCAAGTTCTGTAAAATCCGATATTGTTTGAAGTCTTTTCATCGCGATTTCCGAAAGCGCTTTTTGTTCCGGGTAAAAAAGATACGCGTACGCTACACGATCAGATCTTCCTACCCTTCCCCTTAACTGGTAGAGCTGAGATACTCCGTACATATCCGCACGATCGATTATTATCGTATTAACATTCGGAATGTCAATGCCGTTTTCAATTATCGTTGTAGAAACCAGTACATGAAAACCCCCGTGGATAAAACGGCGCATAACATCTTCAAGTTCCTGCGCTTCCATCTGCCCGTGCGCCGTTTCTACTAAAAGTTCAGGGACAAGGCGTTCCAGTTTAAGTCTTGTGTCGCGAAGCGAATCGATTCTGTTGTGCAGGAAAAAAACCTGCCCTCCCCTTTCCGCTTCGCGCCTTATCGCCCGGGCGATTAAAAAATCATCGTACTCATCTACAAATGTTTCGATTGGATGCCTGCCGGGTGGCGCTGTCGCCAAAAGGCTCATGTCGCGTATTTTTACAAGGCTCATGTGAAGCGTGCGCGGGATTGGAGTCGCAGAGAGCGTAAGGCAGTCAACATTTGTTTTTAGTTCTTTAAGACGCTCTTTATCTTTTACGCCGAAACGCTGTTCTTCGTCTATTACGATAAGCCCAAGATTTTTAAAGATAACATCTTTTTGTATAATCCTGTGCGTACCTATCAGTAAATCGATCTCTCCTTTTTTTAGCTGCTCAAGAACTATACGCGTTTTCTTTCTGTCAACAAAACGCGACAACATGGCGACATTTACCGGAAAACGCGAAAACCTTTCGATAAAGTTTTCATAATGCTGTTCTGCAAGAATTGTTGTCGGAGCCAGAAACGCTGTCTGCTTGCCGCCCATTACGGCTTTGAAACACGCTCTAAGAGCGACTTCGGTTTTTCCGTAACCTACATCCCCGCAGACAAGCCTGTCCATGGGAGATACGCTTTCCATATCTTTTTTTATGTCCTCAATGCAGTTTAACTGGTCTTCTGTTTCTTCAAACGGGAAAGCGGCTTCGAACATTGTCTGCCATTCGGTATCTTTGCCGAACGCGAAGCCCTGTGCCTGTTTTCTCTTTGAATAAAGTTCTATTAATTTTTGCGCGATATCTTCTACGGATTTTTTAACCTTTCCTTTTCTGTTCTCCCAGCTCTTGGAACCGATGGTATCAAGGCGCGGCGCTTGCCCTTCATTCCCGATATAACGCTGAACAAGGTTTAACTGTTCAACCGAGACAAATACAGTTTCTTCGCCCGCGAATTCAATTTTGATATAGTCTCTTTCGTTTCCAAGAGCGGTTAAACGCTCAATCCCTTTAAAAAGCCCGATGCCGTGATTGACATGAACAATAAAATCACCCGGCGTAATCTCTACAAATGTGTCGATGGGGCTCGATCTTACAGTTCTTAATGAACGCGGCGCTCTTTTCCTTCTGCCGAAAATTTCATTTTCCTGAACAAGCATGAATTTAATATCAGGAAGAGAAAAACCTGCTGTCATCGGAACAGCAAGAATCGAAAGCCCGCCGCAAGACGCGCCGTCGGGAGCAAGGATCATTTTTATCCTGTCTGCCTGCACTTCAGATTCCGCGGCGACAGTAATCTGCCAGCCGCCTGAAAGAAGGGATGCAAATTCTTCTTTCAGGTAATCTATGTTTCCGAAAAAACTTCGCGCAGGCTCGCAGGGAAGTTCAAAATGCGTAACTCCTTCTTTCGGCGTTGTTTTAATCGATCTCATCGAAATAACCCGCGGTGATTTTTTAGAAAAATTATTAAGTAAGTCGTCAAAATTTAAAAGCAGCCTTTCTGGAAGAAGAACGGCGCGTTTATCCCTGACAGAACGCGAGTACAATCCCTGATATTCGCGTAAAAGGCTTTCGTGCGTATTTTCAAGCCTTTCTCTGTCCAGTAAAAATAATGTCTTTCCATGTCCGTTAAGCGCATATTCAATCATGCTGCCCGGCGTTTCAAAGGCAAGCGAAAAAAACATTTCCTCGCCTTTAACGCAGCGGCGCAGATATAACTCTTCGATAACTGCTCTGCCGCCGTCAGAGAATTCCTTACATTCAGAAAGTTTTTTTTCTAAAACTTTTATTCTGTCGTCTGTCCAGACAACTTCTTTCATAGGACGGATAACAAGCTCTTTTAATTTTTCGCTTCCCGTATTCTGCATTACAGGATCAAAATATTTAACATTTTCCACAGTATCAAAATCAAAAAGGACCCTTTGAGCCTGCTCGTCTCCGCCCATAAAAATATCAAGTACCTCGCCGCGCAGAGCGAACTCGCCTTGAACAGTAACACGCGGAACCCTTGTATAACCATAGTTAATAAGCGTTTTCGCAAGCGACACCGTATCGATTTTTCCGCCAGGCTTTACAGAGATAAAAAGAGATTTTAAGTAATCGATTGGCGGCATAGGCGAAAGAAGCGCTCTTTGGGGAATAATCACAATACCGCTGTGATCTTCTAAATCGCTCAATGCCTTAACTCTCTGTCCGAAGATCGGCGCCTGCGCTGTAAGTTCCCTGTAAAGCAGGCTTCCCCACCACGGAAATTTAATGCAGGAAATGCCTGAACAAGCCAGATCCAGCATAAGGCTGTCTGCCGTATCTTCGTGAGGGACAACTACAAAGATTTGCCCTCCTGAAATTTTATAAATTTGCGCTATAATAAGGGCGTTTAGTGAACCTTCGCTTCCTTCGATTTCTATGGGGAATTGAGCGTTTTTTACAGCCGAGCATAGGGCGCAAACAGCCCCAGAACCGCTGGTTTTCCGTAAAATTTCAGGAAATGATAAGGTATTCATCGATTTCTACCGATTACTATAATATAGAAGTGTGTTCATTGTGAACACCCACAGAGGGAGTGAAAATGAAAAATTTAACAAGGTTTTTAGCGTGTATTCTTCTGGTTTTTGCCGGACTGCCTTATTTGTATTCTGCGGAAACAACTGCAGGTTCGGTAGAATTTAATATTCGCTTTTATGACAGACGGATCTACTATGTTGAATCCGACCCGATTTTTATACAAATAACCATTACCAATAACAGCCCTTCCCCGTATCGTTTTAAGCTGGCTGATGATCGCGCCTTCTCTGTAGATTTTGATATCAGATCGATGGCAAACAGAGTGCTGCCAATGTCCGATTCACTCCTGCGAAAAAGAACGCAGAACAGCCAGATATTTTTCCGCGAGATTGCCATCGAAAGCGGCGAGTCATTTTCATTTGTTGAAGATGTCAGAAACTACGTCAGTTTCGCCCAGAGCGGCTCTTTCAGGGTGCGCGCAAGGGTTTATCCCGAATTATTAAAATCAACAGCTCCTCTGGTGCTTGAATCGAATTATTTAAGCCTGAACCTTCGCCCCGCCGCAATCCGCGGACAGGACGGCCTGCCCATCGAAATGGATATTGCTACAGGCGCTGTTTTAGTTCGCCAAAATCTTCCGCCTGATGAAGTAATCACTTATATGCTTATAGCCCGCCAGCAGTCGCATTGGGAAAGATTTTTCCTTTACCTCGATGTTGAATCCATGCTCAGAAGAGACGCTCTTCTTGGACGCAGGTACAACCTTGAAAACGAAGAAGGACGAAGGCGCATGGTCAGAGAATACAGGAGCAGGCTTCAGGTATCAGGAGACCCTCATGCTCCCGGTGATTCCTATGACAATATTCTGACAACTCCCACAACCTTTGAAATTCTTAAAACCGAATACAACAGCAACGAAGGCATTGTAATTGTTCTTCAGAAATACAGGATGTTAAATTATACTGAATTAAGGCATTATACTTATTTCCTTGAAAAACAGGATAATTATTGGGCAATCGTTAATTACTCGGTTCAGGGTATGGGTACCGAAGGTAATTGACATTTGTAATATTTTCATATAGGATACTACTGTGAGCAAGAAAGCAATAATTATTACAGACGGCACTAAGCCAATCGAATCGCTTGCAAAGCCAATCAAACAAGCTCTTGCCGGTTTTTCTGTTAATATTTACTCCGCGGATAAATTTAAAGGAAACGATCTTTTTCCCGCCGATATATTTTTTCTTGGCGCGGAAAAACCAAGTCCGCCTTCCTTTTCCTATCTGGAAGAAATGTTTAAGCACATTAACCTTGCTTCCAGAAAATGCGCTGTTTTTTCTACCAGTCAGAAAACTCTTAAATACCTCGGCGATATTTTAAAAGACAGCGAAGCCGCGCAGGGAGAAACGCTGTTATCTCTGGACGGCGGGTATCAGGAATCTGATGTTAACAAATGGATAAAAGGATTAACTAAATAAATTGACACAGATAAATCTGGACGATTTTATCAGAAAAGTTCCCGATTTCCCAAAAAAAGGTATTTTATTTTACGATATTACAAGCATCCTCTGCGCGCCTGACGCATTCAGATATTGCATTAAAAAAATGGCGGAAATCTACAAAGACAAAAACATTGAAGCTGTCGCCGCGATTGAAGCGCGCGGTTTTTTATTCGCGGCAGCATTCGCCTACGAAATGAACATACCTGTAATTCCGATACGAAAAAAGGGAAAACTTCCCGGCGTTACGCTTTCAAAAAAATACGATCTTGAATACGCACAGGCCGAAATCGAAGTGCACAGCTCTGATATTCCAAGAGGCAAGCGTGTTTTATTAACCGACGACCTTATAGCGACAGGCGGCACTTTAAACGCGGCACGCGCTCTTTTACTCGAAGGCGGCGCTGAAGTCCCCGGCATCTTTGGAGTTGTTGGGCTGCCTTTTTTAGATTTTAAAAAAATACTTGATCCTACGCCTGTTGTTACCCTGATTGATTATCAAAGCGAGTAATTTTTTCTTTAGCCCCTAGGGGAATCGAACCCCTCTTTTAAGATTGAGAATCTCATGTCCTAACCGATAGACGAAGGGGCCGAGATAGCAACAATATATCAATTTATTATTTATGTGTCAATCTAAGGGATTTTATACATTAGTTAATGAGTGATTGAAATAATTTTTTTAATGAGGTATTATTACTCAATATGAGTGTAGGTTTATCTTATGTGCTTGTGACTCCTTATACGGTTGCCAAGAGCAGAACGGGCGGCGTTCTTTCCCGGCTTTTAATGAGAACAGATCTTGAATTGGTCGGCGCTCAGATTTTTGCGCCGGACAAGGAATTTGCTGAAAAGTACGCTGACTCGCTTAGAGCGCGCGCGCCGCAGAATCAACTGGTTCTTTTGGCTGATTATATTCAAAACTATCTGGGCCCTTCAGGCGGCAGACCGCATAGAACACTTTTGCTTTTATTCAGAGGAGAAAACCCCTGCGAAAAGCTCCTTACTGCCTGCGGACATTTATATACTCAGCATGTAGAAGTGGACGCTCTTGCGGGCGAGACAATCCGCGACACATATTCAGACCTTATTTTCTCTGCCGACAATCCCAACGAAGTCAGGTATTTTGAGCCTGCTGTTCTCACTCCCAGGAGTCAGGAAGAAGCGAACAAGGATTTATCAATGTTCGCAGATTTCCTTGAAGGAATTGAAAATCTTGTACGCAATGTTGTTCATCCCGACCCGTCAAAAATAGAGAAAACCCTTGTAATAATTAAACCTGATAACTGGAAATACAATTCATCGCGCCCCGGCGCAATAATCGATATGTTCTCGCGCACCGGATTGCGGATTATTGGAATAAAGGTACACCGTTTTACGCTTAGACAGGCTCTTGATTTCTACGGTCCTGTAGAGCCGATTCTTAAAGAAAAACTATCTGACAGTTTCGGAGAAAGAGCGCTTGAACTTCTTGAAAAAGAGTTTAAATTCAAAATCAGCAAAGAGTCGGCTGAGGTTTTGGGAACGTGTTTTGGAACAGAATGCGCCAAAGACCAATTCCATCAAATTGTTGAATTTATGTCCGGTAAACGTCCCGGCGACAGTTCTCCCGAAGATTTAGACTACAAAGGCAATATTAAATGCATGATTATTGTCTACGAAGGCGAAAACGCAGTAAAGAAAATCCGCGACGTTCTTGGCTCCACAGACCCAATGAAAGCGGCGGAAGGAACTGTACGCAAAGAGTTCGGCAGCAATGTAATGGTTAACACCGCACACGCTTCCGATTCCGCGGAAAGTTACGAACGCGAATCAAAGATTGTAAAAATAGATCATAATTCATTATCAATGATTATCCGCGAGCATATTAGCTAATTTCAAGTTGAATAATTTTAATATCTTGTTTAAAATGACACATGCTTGAAAAAATGCGTAACATCGGTATCATGGCGCACATTGATGCCGGTAAGACCACAACAACAGAGCGGATTCTCTTCTATACCGGCAAGAGCCACCGTATCGGCGAAGTCGATGACGGCGAAGCTATCATGGACTGGATGGAACAGGAACAGGAACGCGGCATTACAATTCAGAGCGCCGCTACTACTACTTACTGGAGAGGTTATCAAATAAATATTATTGATACGCCGGGGCATGTTGATTTTACGGCGGAGGTGGAAAGATCTCTTCGCGTTTTAGACGGCGCGGTTGCGATTTTTGACGCGGTTCACGGCGTTGAACCGCAGACAGAAACTGTCTGGCGCCAGGCGCGCCGTTACAATGTTCCATGCGTTGGTTACATTAATAAAATGGACAGAGCCGGCGCCGATTTTTATTTTGTTCTTGAAGATGTGAAAAATAAATTAAAGATAAATACAGCCGCTCTTCAGATTCCGATTGGAAAAGAAAGTTCATTTGAAGGCGTAATTGATTTAATCGAAATGAAGGAAATTCACTACCCGCATGACAGTAATGATTTTATTGTTACAGACATTTCTTCACAGTATGAAGAAGCGGCGAAAGAATGGCGCGAAAAACTGATAGACACCCTGTCAGGCGTTTCTGATTCAATAACGGAAAAATATCTTGCAGGCGGAGAAATCGCGCCCGCTCTGATAAAAAGCGAACTTAGAAAAGCTGTGATTAAACGCGAAATACTTCCGATGTTCGCGGGCGCGTCAAGGCGCAATATCGGCGTCCAGCCAGTGATCGACGCTATTGTCGATTTTCTCCCTGCGCCTGACGAGACGCTTCCCGCTGTCGGGCACAATCTGAAAAAAGAAGAGGATATCAGCATCCCCTGCGACATTTCAGGTCAGCCTTTGGGCCTTGTTTTTAAAATTCAAAATGACAGGGAAGCCGGCTCTCTTTGCTATGTAAGAATGTACTCGGGTTCATTAAAATCCGGCACATCTGTTTACAACATAGGAAAGAAAAAACGCGAAAGAGCAAATCGAATTTTGCGAATGCACTCTAATAAATCCGATCCTTTGGACAGCCTTAACGCAGGCGACATCGGAGTTATAATCGGAATGAAACTCGCTCAGACAGGAGATACAATAGGCAGCGAAGGCTGGCCTGTTGTGCTAGAAAAGATGCAGTTCCCCGAGCCTGTAATTTCAGTTTCTATAGAGCCGAAAACAATTTCAGATCAGGATAAATTAAAAGACATACTGGCGATTCTTTCCAAAGAAGACCCAACCTTTACGATAAGAGAAAATGAAGAGACAGGGCAGCTTATTATTTCCGGCATGGGAGAACTTCATCTTGACGTTCTTGTTACGCGTATATTAAAAGAATTTAAACTGGGCGCGAAAGCCGGAAACCCGCAGGTAACATACCGTGAATCAATCAGCAAGCCTAATGAACATACGGAAAACTTTTCCAGGATTATCGCCGGCAAGGAAAACGCCGCAGGAATCACATTGCGCGTTGAGCCTGCGAAAAGAGGAAGCGGCAACAAATATGTGTATGCCGCAAAATCCGGCGGAAGAAGCGAAGTTCCTGCGGAAATCCTTGAAGCAATCGAGCGCGGCATAAACGGCGCGTTTTCCTCGGGTATTGTAATGGGTTACCCTTGCATCGATATAACGGCGACTGTAACGAACATACAGTATTCGGAACAGACAGGCACAGAGTTTGCCTTTGAAGCCTGCGCCAGCATGGCATTCGACGAAGCCGCAAGAGGCAGCAGCCCCATCCTGCTTGAGCCTATCATGGCTGTTGATTTAACCAGCCCCCACGACTTTGTAGGCGAAGTTATGAGTCTTGTAACCCAAAGGGGCGGGCAAATTTTAAGCATGAACGCAAAAGCTGACGCAGATGAAATAAAAGCGCAGGCGCCGATGGAAAAAATGTTCGGGTTTATGACAAGCCTAAGAAGCGTCTCTCAGGGAAGAGCAAGTTTTAGCTTAGAGTTTTCTCATTTTGAAAAGAAGTCTGAAAGATAAATTACACTAAGAATATTTTTACCACTAACCGCACGAACACTCACGAACCCTTACTTTGCTGTCTTCGCCTATACCCAAGCAATCCAAACAGCAATCCATGATTACTTGGGAATAAAGATCAGAAACCGAAGCACAGGTTCGTGTGGTTCGCGGCAATTCTCTTTCTTACTTCGCGAAGTAGGAAATAAATATACCCGCGATAATCGCCGAGCCGATTGTACTTGAAACAATAGGACCCATGGCGTGCATGAGAAGGTGGTTGTCCGGGTTGTACTTCTGTCCGAGTTTTTGAGAAATGCGCGCTGCCATCGGCATAGCGGAAACGCCTGAGTTGCCGATTAATGGATTTACTTTTCCTCTTGTCAGGACGCAAAGAAGCTTCGCTACAAGAACTCCGCCTACAGTGCCGAAGGCAAACGCCAATAAACCGCTCGCGAGAATTATCAAAGTCTGCGGAGTAAGGAACCTTGCCGCCGTTGCGGAAGAGCCGATACTTAACGCTACAAGGAATGTCAAAATACTTAAAAAGTCATTCTGGAAAGCGCGTACATAACGATCCGCAACGCCTGATTCTCTGATTAGGTTTCCAAGACACAACATGGCTACAAGCGCGCCTGCCGCGGGAACGAGAAGAAGAACAACGAGAGCAAGAATAATCGGGAAAAGAACCTTTTGTTTCTGAGTTACTCTTTTGGGTTCCGGCATTACAATTACGCGTTCTTTATCCGTTGTTAAAAGTCTCATGATAGGCGGCTGGATAAACGGAACAAGCGCCATGTAGGAGAAAGCAGCAATCGCAATCGCTGGAAGCAGGTCGGGCGCAAGACGCGTCGCCGTAAAAATCGACGTAGGCCCGTCGGAACTTCCTATTATTCCGATAGCCGCAGCCTCCCTTAACGTAAATCCGTCGAATAACGGGAATAATGGAGCGAGAGCGTTGCCTACAAAGTAAGAAACTGCCATCGCTATAAAAATACCCAGCTGCCCTCCAAGACCGATAAGTGCGCTGCGCGGGGACGCGATAAGAGGGCCGAAGTCCGTCATGGTTCCGATGCAAAGGAATATCAGAGGCGGATATATAACCATACGAATACCGGTGTAAAGGAAGTTCATAAGATTTTGAAGGAATGACGTATGATTACAGGGCTCCCCAGGTTTATGCGCGTTACAAACCGCGCCTTCAGGCAAGGGTTGTCCCACAAGTTCATTAAAGCCGTTGGGATTATAATCATAGGCGCCAAGACCTACAATTGGAAGGTTCGCAAGCATTATTCCGAACGCAAGCGGTAAAAGCAAAAGGGGCTCGAATTTTTTTACTATCGACAGATACATAAAAAATAACGCAAGCAGAATCATTATCCCCTGCCCGAGTGTCAATTTTAAAAAACCTAAACTTTGAATGATACTATCCAACAACGACATATATTTCTCCTTTTTATGTTAAGTAATAAAACCTATTCCAGTTTTGTGTAACCTTCGCTTGAAATAATCGCGTCAAGCTTCAGTCCGCCCTTGCAAAGTTCGCAAGTATTAGTATCGTAAAGTTTGTATCCGGGAATATCTTCCGCTGTAAACAAACAATTAACCTGCTGTCCGATTTTTATTTCCGACGCGCGGTATAAAGCGGATACGCCCGCGAGTATTCCGCCGTAGTAATTAATACATTCAAGCGTGATATTCAAAACACGCCCCGATGATACCGTAGAAATGATAAGCAGGACATTTTTCCCGTTTATCCATTTTACTGCGCTGTCCGCAAAAACCAGTTTTCCGTACGCGTTAGTCATGGGAGACACAACATGAATACTGCGTCCTGTATTCATAACAGACGTTCCATCCTGATTGAGTTCCTGCGCGAGGTAGGCGCCTACAACTTCCATTCTTTCCATGCACACAATCGTGTCTACAAGAGTGCTTGATAAATAAGGGATTGCCATTTCCCTTGCGACATCTCTGGCAATCTGAGTATTGCTCTTTAATTCACTTACATCGAGGTAGTTATTTGTATGAACATTGTTTGTTGTAAAATGACCTGGGGTGATATTAACGGCTATTAAAGGATTTTTAGCCAGCGATATGCTATATGTCTTATCTTCCATTTATCCTCCTGGATATATTATAAATTTATCATTGATAGTATAGAATAGTCAATATATGGTTAGTTCATCTCCATTGATGCCGCTTAAAGGGCTTATTTTAATATATATTACCGTATTTACCTTATTTTTACCGGTTTGCAGCAGGGAAAATGCCAATTTTACGGCAGAAATTGACGCTGCGGCGCCTGCCGGTGACCCTTACCGCCTTCGTGCCCTGGAAATCGCGTCTTCGCTGGATGATAGGGTGCTTATATCCCAGTTATTTATCAGCGGTATAGACGCAGGCGCCGCTCTTTCAGATTCAATGAAGGAACTGCTTAAAGATGTCCCCGCAGGCGGCATCATGCTTTTTGGGTACAATTTAAAATACGACAATGACACCATCCTCTCCTGCATGACAGAAATAACATCGTTTATTTCTGATGAATCAGGCATTGCACCCTTTATTTCCACAGACCACGAAGGCGGAGGAATTAACCGTTTTATAAACGGCGTAGGCACCCTACCCTGGGCATCTTCGTACATTGATACCGTTCCAGCCGAAGGAAGCAGAGCCGTACTGCGTAAAATTCGGGAAGACAGTAAAAGGGCAGGTATGGAAATTAACAGTCTCGGCATCAACATGAATTTCGCGCCTGTCGCCGAATACCTTATACCCGAAAATACGGATTTTTTAAAAAGACGATCTTACGGCAGTGATTCTGTTTTTACAGCTCAGGCGTCTGTCGCTTTTATTAAAGGGATGGAAGAAGCGGGAGTTTTATGCGTTGTAAAACATTTTCCCGGCACCGCAGGCAATGATCCGCATTTTTCCGCTTCTGTTCTGAACATGGATAAGAATAATATTAACCTGCTCATCTCTCCGTTTGCAGCTGCCATAAACAACGGCGCAAGAGCGATAATGGCGGCGCACACTCTTGTCCCGGCTATCGATAATAAAATCGCGAGCCTTTCTTCTGCGGTAATGCAGAACTGGTTAAGGGATGAAATTGGTTTTGAAGGCATAATTATCAGCGATGACTTTACAATGGCAGCCGCCGGAAACATCACTCCCCAGGACGCGGCAGTTCTCTCTGTCGCAGCGGGAGCCGATATGATACTTGTTTGGCCAGGTCATTTAAAAAAGACTCACGATACTTTTGCTGCCGCTCTTAAAAACGGCAATCTTTCACGCGAAAGGCTGTTTGAATCGGCACAGCGGATAATTTACGAAAAATTGAAAATGGAGCTTTTTGAATAATTAGCCTAAAAACCGAAAATTACCAAAAAATAGAAGTTCGTGCGGATTGCAACAAAATTTTCTTTTTATGAATATGTCTTTAAAAAGTTTATCAGCGGATCATACCAGTTTTTGCTTGTTTTCTTTTCCTCCAGGAAGCGGCAGTAAAGGTTAAGTATATGCTCTTTTATCTGCGCCTGATCCTCCGCGCAGATGTTTGTCTTCGGCGCCGCGGCAGGATGGACTTTATTTTTTTTAACTTCTTCATCTGCCTTTGGCGCAGGAGAGAAAAGAAGAGCTGTAAATTTTTGCGCTTCTTCTTTGGTAAAAAGTTCGGGGCAAAAGCATGTCATTGCATAGAGAGCTGCCGGAATGCAGTTTACGCTGTGCTGCTTTACAAAAAGAATCGCCTGGCTTATAGCAAGAGCGCCCTGCTTTACTTCCAGCGCCTGCTCTTTTAATTCTTCGGCTGCGCCCAAATCTTTGGCTATTTTCGCGAATTGCAGATATGTGTGAATAACGACCATTACATGAAGACTTGGAATGCACATAAGATGCGGATCAAGCAAATGTATTACAAAGAACCTTGGTCTTGCGATGTAAAACGGCCTTTTTGTTGTCGACATATTCCTTTTGTACACTTGTGCGGCAAAAACGTATAATTCGCCCATCGAGTAAATAAATTCCTTCATCGGGATATACGCTTTCCGTTTGAAACGTTTTAAAAAGAAAGTAATCAGCCGTATCCAGAAATGAACGAAATCGAGGTAAATAGTAACCCAAGCCGGTACAAACGGCACTTTCTCGTCAAGTTTATGATCTACGCCTGTAACCGGAATTCTACCCGGCAGAAAGGCAGCGTGGTATTGCCTTAAGAAAAAATTAAAAAGAATCCTGGGTACGCTTTTACAAAACGCGGGGCGCAAAACAGGAAAAAGTATCGAATTAAAAAGAGCATAAAGCCAATTTTGATTATAAACGCTGTCTTTCTTATGCATAATTTAATGTATCAAATTTGAGGATTTTTGTCCGCGTTTAAGCGGATGCTTTCTCAATTTCTTTTAACCTCTTCAGCGATAACTTTCCGTTTTTAATCTGCCCTTCGGCAAACGCGCTGTATTGTTTATCGTAAACAGCAATATGCCCGAAAACCCAGTCTACAAGAGTGCGGACAAAATTGTTCGGAACAAACTTTTTGCCTTCGTCGTGGCTCTTTGCGGAATCCAGAATCTTTTTTATAAGCGTAACATGCATTTTTTTATGTTCTTCGTATTTGGGATATTCAATAGCGGCAAGGAGTTTTAATTCAGCGTCAAAGTGGTATTGGACATATTTGACCATTTTACTCATAGCGTCTTTAAACTTGCTTTCCAGCTCGCTGTCAGCGGCAAAACAGGCGGCGTAAAGTTTGTTTGTAAGGATAATAAGTTCCTTATGCTGCTCGTCTATTAGATCTATACCTGTCGAATATTTCTTTTCCCAAAGGACTATTTCGTTATTCATGAGTAGATTATACCATGAATCATAAAAATTTGCAAATAATTACAGTTCTTTTGCTCCGAATTTCTTACCGCAATTTGGATTATTGCATTTGTACACGCCATCCTCACCCTGCACTTTTTCGATGTTTGTGCTTGTACAATACGGACAGTAAGTAACAACATCAAAAACGCAGCCCATAACAAAAATGCTGATAAGAGCGATTATAATAACAACAGTAATTTTTTTCATATTGGTTCTCCTTAATTGCTCACGGTACAATACCCGCGCCGAATTTTTTGCCGCATTCGCTATTAGTGCATTGATATGTAATAATAGTCTGACCTGTTGCCGTATCGTATGTTGAAATTTCCCTAATGCCTGCTTGTCCGCAGAACGGGCAATATGTTACCGAGTCTCTGGCACAGGAAAAAATCGCAAGGCATGTTATGAATACTAAAAGAAGGACTCCCGCAATTTTAAAAATTGATGATTTTCTCATTGTCATTTTAATAGCCTCCTGATATTATTATACACCTCATTCCGTAAAAAACAAAAGAAAAATATTAATTATCGAAAATTTCTACATTTCGCAGCTTTTAATAAATTTAGTCATTTTAATGTCGTCAACTTTAATATGAGTGATCAGCCATTCGCCGACTGCTGTGCTTATATTTACGATAAGATCCTCACTGGAACCCTCTGTATTAAGCTGATTTGTAAAATCGCTTACAGTCTCTTTGAAAGTATCGTGGCATTGCTTGTGATAATTGTATTCGGGGTAATTGCTTTTTTTCATGAGAACTTCTTCAGTTGTAAAATGCATAATCGTATATTTGCCAAGGAATTCAAGCGTTTTTATTATACTCTCTGCACCCTTATTGTTATGGTAAGCGTCAACAAATCCATTCAATGTATCAAATAATTGTTTATGCTGTTCGTCAATTTCTTCGTAGCCGGTTTCAAGCGTTTTATTCCACAAATATGCCATAATCGCACCTCTTTTTTTATTTTATGCTTAATTATGCCATCGTTTTAAGCATTTTTCAAGCATTGATTTTACAGGTATCCTGTCCCCTCTTCCCAAAAATCATCGATTTTGGTACAATTTCGGCAACTACTACAAATAAGAGGATAAAAATGATTCGATGCGGAGATATAACAAAAGGAACCTGTTTATTGCAGAAAGGTCAGCCATATCTTGTTGTTGAAAGGGAATTTCATACCCCGGGAAAAGGGACCGCTATTGCGCGAATAAAAATGAAAAGTATTAAAGACGGTTCTGTCTTAAGCCTTACCATTCCTACACAGCAGGAAGTTGAAGACGCGGAGGTCGATATCCGCACCTGTCAGTATCAATACAGCGATCAGGATAATTATCACTTTATGGATAGTGAATCATTTGATCAGCATGAAGTGCCTATCAACGATAACCCAGACAAGAAGTTATACCTTCAGGAAGGAAGTTCTTACCAGATTACAATTTTTGACGGGAAAGTTATCGATATTCAAATACCTTACAAGGTTGTATTTACCGTAGCGGAAAGCGAGAATTACATAAAAGGTGATACCGCGACAGGTGCTACAAAACCGATTAAGACAGAAACAGGGCTTACAGTCCGCGTGCCGCTTTTTATCAAACAGGATGAAAAAATTCTTGTTAATACAGAAACTAACGAGTATCTTGAACGGGTCAATTCATGAGTGAAAAACTTGCGTTATTGGGAGATGAAGCTGTCGCGCTCGGCAGTATTCACGCGGGAATCAGCGCGGCTTACGGTTATCCGGGAACCCCGTCCACAGAGATTTTACAGTATTTAATTAACAATTATAAAAAGGAAGGCGCGCCTGTTGCCCGCTGGTGTTCAAATGAAAAAACCGCGTTTGAAGCTGCGTTGGGCGTTTCCTTCGCGGGAAGGCGATCCATCGTTACGATGAAACATGTCGGCTTAAATGTCGCTGCAGACCCGTTTGTAAATTCCGCGCTTTTAAAAATTAAAGGCGGACTTGTTATCGCTGTTGCGGATGATCCGGGGATGCACAGCTCCCAGAATGAACAGGATTCGCGTTTTTACGCGGACTTCGCAATGGTACCATGCCTTGAACCGCGAAACCAGCAGGAAGCATACAACATGACGCGCGAAGCTTTTGAAGTTTCCGAACGTTTTAATATACCTGTGATTCTGCGCCTTGTTACGCGCCTTGCTCACGCCAGAGCCGCAGTTGAACCGGGACAGGGAAAAAATCAAAATAATGTTTCCAAGACTCAGGACAAGGGTTCGTGGATGCTGCTGCCTTCTTTCGCGCGCAAAAATTACGAAGCGCTTTTAGACAAACAAAAATTACTTGAAGACTGGTCGTGTCAGCATCCTGTTAATAAATTAAGCGGCGCAAAAAGCGATTTGGCGGTTATTACATCCGGTCTTGGCGGCAACTACTACGAAGAAAACCTTGAAGATTTTATAGCACTGCGTAAAAAAGCGGGCAAAGGCGCTCCTGTTCATCTGCATATCGGCGCGTATCCGTTACCTGAAAAGAAAATACGAAAACTCTATGATGAAGCTGATGAAATAATTATTATCGAAGAAGGCCAGCCCTTTATCGCGAAAAAAGTTTTCGGTCTTACGGGTGCCGATATTAAGCCTGTTATTAAAACGGGAGAACTTGATCCTGACAATGTAAGAAAAGTTCTGGGCCTTGAACCAAGGAAAAGCATCAGTGTAAAAACTGACGCGTCTGCACTGCCCGCAAGACCGCCTGTACTTTGTCAGGGATGCCCTCACACCGACAGCTACAACTCTATTAATAAAGCTGTTGCCGCGCTTGACCCAAAACCAGGACACCCCGATGTCGGAATCACTTCTGATATCGGCTGTTATTCACTGGGAGCTGCGCCTCCTCTTTCTGCAATCGAAACCATTGTCTGCATGGGTGCCTGTGTCGGCATGGCAAAAGGCGCGTCCGACGCAGGTCTTAAATACTCTCTTGCCGTTATCGGCGATTCAACTTTTATCCATTCAGGCATTACACCGCTGATTGACGCTGTAGAAGCTGATGTCCCCATGACGCTTATCATTCTGGATAATTCAAGCGTCGCGATGACAGGCTGCCAGCCCACGATTGTACCTTCGGATAAACTTAAAAACCTTATTTTAGGCTGCGGAGTTAAACCTGAGCATGTCATTGAACTGGACGCCAGACCTAATCTTGTTGATGATAATGCGGCTAAGCTTAAAGTTGAAATTGAGCACAAGGGGCTTTCTGTTGTTATTTTTAAACGTGAATGTCTGGAAGCGATACGCAAGAATAAGAAGTAAATTTTTATTTTGTAGGTGATTGATATCTTTTTCATTTAAATACCTCTCTGTACAAGCAGGGCAGGGGGCGCGGCGGCGCCGGACAAAACCTTGGCGAGAATTCGCCTGCGGAGCCATTAAGCATCTAAAATGAAGTAATATTATTTTACTAAGAAAGATGTGCGCATTTTAGATGCTTAACTTTTTATACCTCTGAGGGCCGTTGCTTTATTTACAAGTCTCCTCCTGCGAAGAACCGCCAAAAATGGTTTTGCCCGGCGCCGCCGCGCCCCCTGCTCTGCTTGTACACATTTATAAATAAAGATTTTCGTACC